>JAEEGH010009687.1_pt1 | contig 22395 bp, 12 predicted proteins | sample 9134181 | NCBI WGS metagenome assembly JAEEGH01 (sample SAMN16246544, study PRJNA631951) | gut metagenome | biome: gut microbiome; feature: rumen; material: DP-attached | host: Bos | place: Iran: Karaj | collected 2018-10
TTGCCTCCTATAATTTGGAATAATTGAACTTTTCTTATTCCTTGAATAAGTCGATGGCTTAGCCTTCAGCGATAGTCACAACGGCTTTCTTATATCCAGAGATCTTACCTTGATAACGGGTGCCTCTGGTTGTGGATTTGGCTCTCACGTTGCTAACTTTGACGTCTTCAACTTTAACTTGGAAAATTCTTTCGACGGCTAATTTGATTTCGGTCTTATTAGCGGAAGGGAGCACTTTCACTGTGATCTTATTTTGGTTTTGCATAAGATCCATGGATTTTTCAGTAATTCTTGGTTCAAGAATGACGGAGAAATCTTTTTCAGTGGGTTTAGCGAATTTTGAAGCAACTGCTTCAGATTTCTTCTTGGCCATATTACTTCAATGCCTCCTCAACTGTTTTCACACTTTCTTGGCTCATGATGAGGGTGTCGACGTCTAATAAGTCGCGGACACTGACATTATTGCTGCTGACAACTTTGGCATAGCCAACGTTACGGCAAGCGGCGAAGGTGTTTTCATCGATTTCGTTAACCACCATTAAGACTTTGTTACCAGCTTTCAATGCATCGAGCATTTCAACGAATAATTTGGTCTTCTTTTCGGCGAATTTGATTTCGTTAACAACGATTAAGCTTTCTTTAGTCAAAGGAGAATCGTCTGTGACGCTCAGCACCTTTGGCCTGCAACAACGGCTTTAATTCGTCGATGCGTCCTAAGAAATCCAGAAACGTCTTGCGAATGCTTTGGACATCATAAGGATTAAAGTAGAGGGCAGCATCGCCACATACTTCCCTTTCGACGGGGATGTCGGAGGCCAATACAGGACATCCGCAGGCCATCGCCTCAAGGGGAGGCAGTCCAAAGCCCTCGTAGATGGAAGGGAAGATAAAGCATGAGGCCGTCTGATAAAGGCGGATGAGTTCATCGTCGTTGACACGCCCCAGGAACTTGATGTTCTCAGTCGAGCCCGAAATATTGTTCTGTTCGCTGAAAACCCGGTTATAGCTGCCAACGATATAGAGTTTTGCCTCTGGGATATCCTTGAAAGCCTCGATTAACCGCGAGAAATTCTTGCGTGGGTCGATGGACGAGACGGTCAGCGCAAAGGGTTCAGCAGCAGTAGTCTCCTCACAGCCCGGATGGCTGAGTATCTTTTTGTCGACGGCTCCATAGACAACGCTAATCTGGGACGGTTTCATGAATGGGTAGAAGCGCAAAATCTCGCTCTTCGAGAACTCGCTGACTGTAATAATATGGCGCGACGTCTTGACGGATAGTGGGGTCAGGAACTTATAAAGAATATGGTAAGCGCGTGTATACCAGGCAGGATTCTCGATAAATGCCAGATCGTGGACGGTCATGATTTTCCGTCGTATCAAGATAGGACCTAATCCTGTGAAGCACAGTAGCATATAGTCACGCTTGCCGACAAAGAATAACGGCAGCACAAGCTGTTCCCAGAAATGAGAGTTGCCAAAGCCGAAATGTACGATGTTCAGTCCACGGACGTCGTAACTGTCATGAAAGTCTGCCTTCGGACAGACAAGCGTAAACGGCTGTCCAAGTGCAGCCATGCTCTTGCAAACATTATAAGCATAGCGGTTGACACCCGTCATAGGCTGTGTGAGGAACCTGCCGTTGATGTAAAACATAAGCAAAAGACTATTTGATAGCGTTTTTGATAGCATCCAGATAACGATGTCCGAAGCGTAAATCGGGTTCCACATAGTTGCCCTCGGCCCACTCATTCCACGACTTTAGAAACAATATCCTGTGTTCTGGCTGTTTCTGTGCGACAAGGTTGACTGCCGTTTCCAGGTGCTGTTGGAAAGCCTCCGGCGTAGAATCTACATAAATGGAGTCTGCCTTACCCTGCCGAGGACTGCGGTCCCATTGGGGATAGACTGTGGGGAAGATGTTCTCCCAAGCGTCTTCAGGGGCAAACATGTTCTTGACCACCCTCTTGTAGTCGAAATACTGGCCCGGCAAGAATGGGAGATACTTGTTGAGTACCTTTCGGGCCATATCCCATGAGCGGTTGGTATAAAGCATCTCAGCCCTACGCTGTCCGTTGGAGTTCAGGGCGTCAAAGCCGAACTGCAGAATGTTACGGAAAGCATCGGCGCTGCTTTTGACATTGGGCATACAGCGCACCAATGCCCCATTCTCGTCATATCGAAGTGTCCACGCCGAATGGGTGATGGCATAGAAGTAGATGTCAGGCAAGCCGTTCAGACGGGCTTGTTCTCGCCACGTCTCAATGAAACGGCGCATGTCCGGAAAGAGGAAGGGGTCGAAGACTCCGAAGAGCGGTCTGCCGTCGACGGTGATATACCTCTTGTCGCGGAAAGCAGGTAGGCAGTAGTTGAAATGGGCTATGTAGTCATCAACGCCAGGGTAGGTCTGCTCGGCTATCATCTGCTCTGCAGGGGCATCCTTCAGTTTAGTCCATGTCTTGGTCGTCCAGGAGTGGTTAGCCCAGCAAAGGCAGAAGGGGAAGTCAGGCTGACCGCTTTGAAGCACCTCCTCGAAGGGGCGCTGAAGCAACATCTTTCCGTTGCCGAACCAGTAGTGCCAGTAGCAGAAGCCCTCGACACCGGCATCGCGGGCCATATCGGCCTGCTGCTGACGAACCTCGGGCAGTCGGAGATCGTAAAAGCCCAAGTCGGCTGGTATGCGGGGCTGGTAGTGTCCCTTGAAAAGCGGTTTTGCCTTTGCCACATTTGTCCATTCAGTAAAGCCCTTACCCCAGACGGCATCGTTCTCAGGTATCGGGTGATATTGTGGCAGATAATATGCTATTAGTCGTGCTTTCATCATTCAAAAACTATTTTTCCCTGAAAAATATGAACTTCTTCTTCAAATACGTATATAGAGTCATCTCGCCTGCACTTTTCATCATCCGGAAGTGCTGCAAATTCTTTTTCACCATGTCTTGGGCATGACTTAATCGGTAACCCAGCGTAAATCTGTTCCCGTCTTCCGCCCCCAGGACGTTTCCAGAATGCTGGCGGTAGTCCACCAATGGCTCAGAGATAGTACACCTGATGCCTCCCTCTGCAATGGCTCTCAGCGTAATCCAGGCATCATGCATCGTGGCATCAGTCTGCGGACGTCTGAAACAGGCTTCTTTCACTTGATGGTTGAACAGCATGGTAGAACCCGTCACCAAAGTGTGGACATAATCTTCGTATTTCACCATTCTCTCCGGACGAATCCCTGCATATTGGAAGAAAGAATCATGGAGTATGTGGCCATTCTCGTCAATGACACACAAGTCAGCATGTACGAATACGGGCCGGGAGGGATGTTGCCGTTCGGCTGCCAACAGGACGTCCATGCTCTTTTCTATCTTGTCGGGATGCCAGACATCGTCCTGATCGGCAAACATATAGTAGTCGGCCTCTACCCTTTCCAGCATACTCAGGAAGTTACGACATGCGCCGCCTTGTGAAGGATATTCAAGAAGGACTATCCGGTCTGGGTACTGCTTCACATACTCTTTAATAACAGATAAGGTACCGTCAGTCGAACCGTCATCGTGTATGTAAAGCGTCCAGTCATGACAGGTCTGCCCTATGATGGAATCTATCTGATTTCTCAGATATTTCTCTCCACGATAGGTCGCCATTAGGATGGCTATTCTCTTCTTATTCATTTTAAGACCTTTTTAGACAACCCAAAAGACGTTTCTTTACTTTCTGCCGCCAAAGTCCGAAACGTAAACGCATGTCGCTGAAAAAAATGCCCGGAATGGTTTCTATTCCGTAAACAGCTTTTGCTGCCCAGGCTCCTTCCGATGCCCATAACTGACATGAGATGCCGCCGAATTTCACTTTGGAAATGATTTGCGGCGTCTTCAGAAACTGGTCAGCAGGGACAGACAAGAAGAACAACAAGTCACTAACGATGTAGGGATGAGTCACAATATAGTATCCGCACCTCTCATGAAGTATTCTCCGATAGATGGCATTCTGGTGGTGCACGTCACCTGTCTTCCTGTTGCATTTGCGAATCTCTGAGGATCCGTCGTCATAAACAAGTTCGAAGTCGCTGTATATAAAGGACTTGTCCTCAGGAATATCAGATAGGAAAATAGTTGAGAGTACGTTGTCGTTCCTGAAGACATCGCCGGCATTCAAACAAAGAATCCACTCACCCGTGGCCATAGAGACGCCTTTGTTCAACGCATCATAGATACCATCGTCTGGCTCGCTGACATCTATATACTTGCTGTATGCTGAGATAACCTCTACGGTTCCGTCATTGCTGCCGCCATCGACTACAATAAACTCCTTGGCAGCATAGTCCTGAGCGATGACACTCCTGACAGTCTTTTCAAAATCCAGCTTGCAATTATAGCAGATTGTGATAATAGAAACCATATTTGCTACCTTCTCCATATTCCTCTCGCATTATCATTAAGTATTTTTGTAAACTGTATTTTGTTGACAAGTATGCTGGGGGCAATACATATACACATGGTTGCCATGAAATAAATGATATCATGAGTCAGAGAACTAACAAACCATGCAAGAGGAATGAAAAGCACCACCATCACTGTCATGTAAAGTTGTAGCCGGAGCGCACCGACACCGTTCAAGAAGAACGAATAACGCATGCTCATAATTAGCAAATAGATATAAATGGCCATCATCACATTCATCTGGTAGGGCACGTGACACTTGTCGCCAATCCACAACTGATACAGATAGGGAGAGATGACGACCATCAGCAAAAGCAAAAGAGCAATCAACCCCATCATCATATTCATGCGTTTGTTTACCCGGAATAACCATTGCTTGTCACCTTTCTCATAAGCATCAGTCGTTGCACTCCAAAACGGCATACAAATAACAGTAAACGCTACCAACACCAAACTGAAGTACCTGTATGCAATCTGATAAGGTGTTACCATCGCTGGGGTAAAGAACTTCGATATCAAGAGGTTTGCGGTCATAAACTGAATGACGCTGGCAATCTGCAGCCAGAAGAACCGAATGCCGAGATTTCCTAATGATAAGGCAACACGAAAGTTGATAAAAGCACACGCCGGACGCAACTTCGGATATTTCAGATAGAACGTGACGAGGTATGCAACCACAAAAACCAACAGCGGTGCTGCAGTATTAGCTATAACCACATGGGGGAAGGTGGCGACATTATGCCTCAGCAACAACCATGTTAGCAAGAGTGCCAAAGCCTGGCCTGAGACCAATATCAAGTTGTTAACTGCCGGAAGTTGAAGTCCCATATAGACATTGCCCACGAACTTAAACACAAAAGTCAGGCAGACCAAGATGGTGGATGCCAATAAGACGACTCTCAATTCAGGGATTAGGGACGGAATGACATTGAAGAAGGCATAAACATCTGTCAAATAGATTAACAATGACAATAGAAGCGTCATCGGCACCATAATGCAGATGAGCATGGCGAATGTTGAAGAGATTGCTTTTCGGGCCTCGCCCATATCCTCGTGAGCTACAAAGGTCGCCAACTTGTTACGGAGACCATTGCCAAGGCCAATGTCCATCTGGTCTATCCATATCAGCATACTACTGATGGTAAGCCAGACCCCATTCTTATACTCCCCCAGACAGGTCAGCGTGAGCGGGACCATCACTATGCTGACAAGAGCTGCAAGCACCTTTAACAAGAAAGATGCTGCAACATTCTTATAGATTAATGTTGTCCTGCCATTATCCTTTCTGAAGAGCCTCATACTGCACTAAATTACGGGGTAAAGCATAAAATCGTATCCGTTCTAATCCTGTCAGGAGAACAACGACAATCGTAGTCTCCATAAGTAAATGGAATACTTGAAGGAAGTTTTCGTTGTAAAACTGAATGATGATGACCTCAACCAAAAAGGTATAGAAACACTTGCACATAACATTGCCTTCACAGAACTTTCTATAGACAAGTCCGAAGAGGCTACCGTATAAAAAGCCAAAGAAGGCGACTCCCCCACGACCAAAGTCGTTGTAGAAAGGCTGCATGATAGAAAAGACGTTCGTGGGGATAGGGACATACACAAACTCCTGTAGTCGTCCTAATACATCAATCTTGATACCAAAACGTTGCAGCTGGGGATAGAAGTCATTGAGCGTATTGGAAGCAAAGGTATCGGAGATGGTAAGCCTCAGTTTCTCAAAAGCCACCATAGGCGATGTCACATACATACCGAAGAAATCCATAAACGTCATCGACTTGTCGCTATCAGCATCTTCTTTCGACATGTTGAAGAAGAAAAAGAAGACGATAATCAGTCCGAAAGTAACACCGATGGTTCTTACTCGAATCTTTCCTCGTTCGTAAAGGACAAACAACGTGCCCAGTATCATCACCAGGATTCCACTTTTCTCCATCATGGCTAACTCTAAGATAATATTATTGGCAACGATAAGTGCGACAACCCATTTGGAGACTCGTGGGTAAAGCCAGATGACAATCAGGAAAAGGGCGATATTAATGCCTTGGGTGTAATTCAGCAAACCATACGATTCGGTATTTTCGATAGCAAGGACACGTATGTTATATAGAATATTGTCTGTCTCAAACTGGCTGACCACATTGTATATGGTCTTGGCATACAACAAAGTCATCATCAGCGAAAGGAAGACAAATCCATAAAACATGTACAGATTCACACCGATAGGCTTCTTATGGTCAACAGGTTCTGTCTTATTCACGTCCTTAGACAGCCAGAAGGTCAGAAGAGAGCAAGGAAGGAACGTGATGAGCCAAAGTGTCAGGCAAATGACGAATTCCGGACCAATAGGGTCTAACGTTCCCTGAAGGAAATAGAGCAAGATGTCACCAGCCCAAATGACAACCGTGAGACACCACGGAGAAAAGAAGTCACCCCATTCTATCCGGAATGCGCCCGACGCTTGCAAAGTCTTATACCTCCTAACACAAAAAGTCAGGAAAAGTGATATAGCGACAAAACTGAGTATATAGCTAATCAGATAGCTATTTGGTTTCATAGGCACGGTATTCGCCTGAACGACAGCGAATGAGAAATAATTCCTTTGGAGAAGAGCCTGATTACGGACATACTTGTTTGTGGCATCTTCATATTGGGAATATGCAGACTTCAGTTCCCTGGCCAAGACTATCTCCTGCATTTTTGCCGTTTGAGTTTTCAAGGAAGCATGTGAGTCAACGAAAGCGTCATACTCCGTCTGAGCTTTCTTATAACTCTCCCCACAGGAAATCATCTCTTCCTTAGCACTTTTTAAGGAGCACTCTGTCAGCTGATGCCGATAACTGGTCACATAGTTTTGCAATTCCATGGTAACGCTATCAAGCATTTGGAAGGCAACTATCGGATCACGGTCTGTGAAACTGATAATCAACGTTGACTGGCGTCCGCTGTAATTGTAGTTAATATGTTTTCCTACTGCCTCTATCGTGTCTTCCTGACACAAGTATTCACCATACGTACATCCCTTTTCCTTGACATATTTGTTTGCTATAGACCTGAAAAGGTCCTCAGAATCCAGAAAAGAACAATACGACTCTATGTCATTTAACCCCGTATTAGAGCCTCCCGTTGCTGCTTTTATCTTGGCATCCAGCATATTCATGCCAATGGCCAGGTCTACTTCTTTATATTCATCGCTCACTTTGGTCATGGCCGTGTACTCCTTAGGCACACACAGCCATACTACTACGGCAAGCACCAAGGCAATGAGCGTTGTCAGAATATACGGATGGTTTTTCAAGCAGACGATGATTTATAAGGTAAACGACACTAAATATTGACAAACTTCTTGCGGTTCTGCCAGGCGAGCATACCCGTTCTAAGCAGAAAACCTAATATCATCCAGATGATGAGCGTCACTATCTTCGGACGGCTGCTGTGCTTAACGGGAACGGAAGCATTCTGGACGATGGTAAAGGCCGGCGTACGTTCCTGAACCTTGGCCTTGGCAAGCTGACGCTGCTCCACCACTTGCTGGTAGATGTTATACTTCAGCTGCATCTCGTTCTCCAACTCATCCATCTGTGACTGGACAGACTGTAACACCACCTTACTGTTGGCATCGCCAAAAGAGGCATACTTCTGACGGGCCTTCTTGTACTGAAGGTTGGCTTCGTCAAACAGTTTCTCCATGTACTCCAAATCGATGCGGGCTTTCTTGGTACGATAGTCGGTAATGGCGTGCTGGAGGTGTACCTGGATGGAGTCGGCCATTGTGGCGGCAATCAACGGGTCTTGGTCTTCCACGACAATGGTGATGACGTTGGTTTTCTTATCGACAGAACAGTCAATCTTGTTCTTTATCGCCTTGGCGACTTCATCTTCTTTCTTTGTCAGTTGGAAGGGGTCGGGCTTGTGACCAGGTCCGGGAGCAGGCTCAGCCTTCAGCTTCTCAATGATATTAATCACCAGCGCCTGAGGATATTCGTGGATTGCCAACTTTTGGTGCTTCTGGATATAGTCAAAATAGCTGTATTCGTCGCCAGTCTTCAGGGTTTTTACCGTTACAGGGAAAAGCCCGACAATGAAATTTGTCGATTCCATCAGGTCAGGATAAATCTCTGGATAGAGGGCATCGCCAGTCTGGCCTATCTTCATGTTCATGCCGACCATCGAAGCCAGCGAAGAGATACTGCCTGAAAAGCCGTTGCCCGACTCTTCCGGTGCAAGGATGACGGTAGACTTATAAATCTTTGGGGTGCCGAAAGCGAACAATACGCCAATGACGCCAGCGACAATCGAATAGATGCATATCTTTTTCTTGTCAGCCAGTAATAACCTGACGACCTCGACGATGTTTATATTGATAATCTTTTCCTTTTCTTCCATCTTACATCCTACATCTTACATCCTACATCTTACATCTTACTTCTCACATCTTACTTCGTCAGATTAGCAATAGTGGCAATCATCGTGCCGAGTGAGGCGGCGGTAGTACCGAGGCTCAGCCATTGCTGAAGGCCGAATCCCTGACGTTGGCGCTTGGTGGGTACCACAATCTGACAACCAGGACGTGGTTTGTGCTTACGGTCGGCTTTGGCCACCATGCCATTCATGTAGATAATGATGGTCTGGCTCTTCTTTGCCGTCGATGTGGTGCCACCGGCTCTCTCAATGTAGTAGTTGGCGTTTTCGCCATCCTTGAATTGTACGGTATTGGGGTAGAGCACCTCACCGTTGATGCTAACGGTGTTGGTATAGCGGGGTACTACGATGCGGTCGCCATCACGCAAGATGGGGTCATCGTCACTATTGGGACTGGCCATCGCCTTGTCAAGCTCGATGCCTACGGGGTAGGTGGCGTTTGTAAGCAGCTTCCTGATGTCGATAGAGTCCTTGCCGGAGTTTCGCTGGGCCGTACGCAACACGGTTTCCATCATATCGCGCTCCTCAGGGGTCATCAGTCGCAACAGTTTCGTTCCTTCCGGATAGGCGCGCTCCGTCAGGCCACCAGCCTGTTTGATAACGTCGCTCAGTCGCTGTCCCTTGTTCGACAATGCATAGGTGCCTTGAAACTGCACTTCACCTTCGATGGAGACGTTCTGTTGCTCGGTATAGTTAGGCGAGCGGCGTACATAGACCTCGTCGAAAGGCTGCAGCGTAAAGTCGGGCTGGTCAGCAATGCTATAGTTCTCCGTCAGCTTGAAACTGAACGTCTCGGCAATCTGGTCGTTGGCTTCGGTAGCTTTGGGATTGGAAATGCGGCGTGCCACATCGACCTTCACCAATGAGGCTGCTTCCGTCATACCGCCAGCCTGGATAATCAGGTCCTCTATGGTCTCATTTTCTGCAAAGCGGTATGTGCCGGGATAGTGAACCTCGCCACTGATAGTGACCGTCCTGAGCTGGTCGTTCTCCTCGCGGCTGGCAATGTAGATGACGTCCTCGTTGCGAAGGGGAAGGTCGGGTAACGTTCCCTCAAGAATGCCTACGATGTCGATGCTCTGTACTTCTAAGCTGCGGTCGGGTTTCATGCGGTGCATGACGGCATGCTGACCGATGGCATCCTCCTTCAGTCCGGCAGCGGCCTCCACCAGCGACTTGACGGAACTGATGTTATCGCCTACCTGATACATGCCAGGACGATAGACGGCGCCCTTGATTTCGACCATGTTCTGGTAACGGGTCAAGGTGGAATCGACGCTGACAGAGTCTTCGTCCATCAGCTTGAAGCCGCTCATGTCAAACTCTCCGACGCTGAAGACGGAGTAGCCTGCACCGGCCTTACGGTTAATGCGGATGGCCTTGGTATAGGCATCACCGGTAAATCCGCCGGCATATTTTAATAAGGTGGCAGCACTCTCGGTCTTCTTCATCTCGTAGAACATGGGGCGCTTCACCTTACCAGTGATGTTGACCAGCGACTCGTAGGGACTGACGGTAATGACATCGTTGTCCTGCAGGCGGACGTCGCCAGTGAGATGGCCGTTCAACAAGAAGTCATAGACATCGACATTCGACAGCAGATGTCCGTTGCGGAACACCTTGACGTTACGCAGAGTACCTATTTCGTTAGGACCGCCCGCCATGTAGAGGGCGTTGTAAACGGTGGCAAAGGCCGACATGGTATAGGTGCCTGGCAGCTTTACCTCACCCATGACGCTGACGGTAATGGTGCGCGTCTGACCTAATGTCAGGTCAATCTTCGAACCCTGATAGCGCGGGCCGAGCACCTGCTTGAGGCGGGCCTTGGCTTGTGAGACGCTGAGTCCGCCTAACTGGATGACGCCGACGCCCTCAATGACGATGGTTCCGTCGGGTGAGATAGTCTCTGTAACGCTCTCCTGCGAGGCGCCCCAGATGTCGACGTTCACCGCATCGCCAGGACCTAAGCGGTAGTTCTGCGGTGTGGCTAAGTTCATCGAACTCTCGAAGGTGAGGTTCTTGTTGTTAAACACGTCGTGGCCGAAAATCTTACGCTTGGGCTCCTTCTCCTTCTTCATCTCGTACTTCAGCGAGTCGGGCATCATGAAGTCCATAGCCTCGTCCATCTCCGTGAAGTCCTCGTCTTCATCGTCGTAGGTATGACGCTGAATCTGGTTCTTAGGATTCTTGTCCTTGATGCGGAACTGCGAGGCGTTCTCCTTATCCTTGGTCTTCCGCTCTTCACGCAACTCGGCGTTCGACTCCCTCAGACGGGTCTTGGCACCCTTGCTGCCGGCAGTAATATCATCGGCCCCTAAGGCACCGTTCTTGATCTGCTTCTGGTATTTTTTCTGGATACGGCGAATCTGCTCGATGGTCACACCACGCTGCATGAGCTGGGTGACTATCTGCTGACGGGAAACGCCACGTGAATTCTGCTCGATGACGAAGTCCATTACCTGGTTGTCGGTCATTCCCGACTGAGCCCATCCTATGGTTACCGACAGGACAAGACAGGCTATAACGGTTGCTAATCGTTTCATAAGTACGCGTACATTATTTTATAATATAAACACACCATAGTGTGAAATATTGTGCAAAAGTACGAATAAGTGAGAAAAAAACCAAATTTTTTTTGAATTTTTCCTCACTTATTCTTACCTTTGCAGCCGCAACCATGGGGGTGACTGGATTTGACGGCAAGCCGAAATGGTATGTAAGCATGCGGAGTGACGACTGTGTTCTCCATAATCAAGTCGGTCGAAAAATTAATTGGCAACAATGAGTATGCTCTCGCTGCCTAATCGAAGTATAGTAGATTACTGGCTTTATTCCACTACAAGGTAGAGGAACGAGACGTCGCTCCGAGGATGTTGTTCCGAATCCAGAGATCAAGCGGCGCAGGTTAAATCGGAAATAGTCTTGTCAGGCCCCGATGACGGGATGAAGTTTTAGGGGGATAAGGTTGCAATTGGTGGCTTGGGTCTTGTTGCAGCACGAAAACGAAGGCCAAGATAAGCATGTAGAAAGCATATGGTTTCCTTGTGCGGACGAGGGTTCGACTCCCTCCACTTCCACTTTGTTTCGTTCGCGAGTCTCACCCTCGTGAGGGTTCTTTGACCTAAAGGTACAAAGCGACTTACGTCGATGACGACTCCCTCCACTTCCACTCATCGGGCTGACGTTTTGTCAGTCCGATTTATTAATTTATACAACATTCGCAAGAGTTAATCCGATGGTTATGGGCAAAAGAAATGTTTCAAATAATAACATCTTTTGTAATGTTCAGGTCAAAAAAAAGTGGAATTTTACACCTTATATTAAATAAATTGTGTAACTTTGCACCCAAATAAACACAAAAACCATTAAGCGTATGAATCATTTTACAACTAAAAACAGACTGGCACGCGTAGCTATGACGCTACTCGTAGCCCTGCTCACCTCCGTCACTGGGGCTTGGGCACAAAGTTTGTCGGGAAGCGGCACAGCCACCGAACCGTATGTCATCAACGATGCCACCGACTGGGCAACCTTCGCCGCAGACGTCAACGGCGGCTACTCGTATGAGGGCGAGACCGTGAAGCTCTCCGACTTATTCGACAACAGCTCAAGCGCTGTCACGGACATCGTCGGCGTGAATGGTGATAACAACGCCAACAAATCGTTCAAGGGCACCTTCGACGGCAACAACAAGACGCTCCATGTCAACATCACCGACACGGAGGCACAAGGTGCCGCCCCCTTCCGCAACATCAGCGGGGCGACCATCAAGAACCTGACCGTGACGGGCAGCGTCACCGGCACCACCCATGCTGCCGGTCTTGTGGGCTTCACGAGGGAAGGCACCAACACCATAGAGAACTGTGTGGTCAATGTCAATGTTTCCGTACCTGCCACATCAGACAACCGGCACATGGGCGGTGTGCTGGGGCATGGCGTGAAGGCGACCGTAGTCATCCGCAACACCGTGTTCGGCGGCACCATGTCCAACAGCGGCAACTATGCCGGCGGCATGCAAGGCTGGTGCGACGGCAACACGTTGACCATTGAGAACTGCCTGTTCAAGGGCAGCTATACGGGAACAGCCTCCAATGGCTTCCATCCCATTGCCATACGCAACGAAAACAGTACTATGAACTACACCAACAATGGTGCATACTACACCGCCAGCCCCACGCTGACGAATAGCGCTTACATCGCTGGTGCGGGCACCATGGTCTATGCCACCGCTCCCGCCAACGAGATCTACAAGCAATTGACCCTTGTCGATGGCAACAACTATTATGTTCCCTGCACCATCACCGGCATCGATGCATCTTACGCATACACCGGCTCGACAATCACCGTCACTCCCACCGTGAAGGATGCCGACGGTACCACGCTGACAAAAGACACCCATTATACCGTTGCCCTCACCAAGGACGGCAGCCCCGTGAGCGAGGTGAAGGAAATGGGCACTTACACCATGACAATTACCGCCAAGAGCGGCAGCGGATACGCTGGCTCATGGACCAAGGACTTCACTGTCGTTCTCGCCAAGCCAACAGCACTGACATTCTCTAATGTAACAACAACTTCGGTTACCGTGTCGTGGATGGCTCCTGCAAGCACAGTCACGGGCTATACCTACCAGTACAAGAAGGCCAGTGAAGAAGCATGGAGCACCGAGGCTACAGTGACGGGCAACTCGGTGAACCTCACAGGCCTGGAAATTGGCACATCTTATAACTTCCGCGTGAAAGCCCTTGTCGGCAGTATCGAAAGCGAATATGCATCAGACAACTTCTATACTGCCTGTGATGCCATCACAACATTCCCGTGGACAGAGACATTCGAGGGCTTCATCCAAGGTGACCTCACTCATCCCTGCTGGGTGAATGAGCATGTTGAGGGCGATGGTAACTATGTCTTTAAAATTGTAACAAATAATAATGGCAACACTACCCAGCAGCTGCAGCTGCCCGACCAAACAGCGGGCACAATGACCATGCTGAGACTCCCCGAGATGACGCTGTCAGGCAATCATTACGTGTTCACCTTTGATATTTATCGTAATAACAACACTTATAGTGATTCGTTTGCGTCTGAGGGTATCAGAGTCTTTGCCAGTAGCGACGGCAACATTGAAGGTGCCACCGAGATGGCTTTCATTCCTCGCCAGTACAATGTGGGAAACAGCATTGTTCCTACCGAAGATGCCGCTGGCTGGTACACCTACGAGCTGCCTATCCCTATGAGTGGCACCTGCTACATCATCCTGCGTGGCGAGAGCCAATACTGCACTGCCACCTTTATGGACAACTTTGTTGTCATGAAAGGAATACCCAAACCCACAAACCTGACAGCTACGCTTACCTCAGGTAATGGTTCCATCGCCACATTGACATGGACAGAGACAGGCGAGGCCACCAACTGGGTGCTGGAATATGGTACGGCTGCCGACTTCACAGGTGCCACGTCGGTCAACGTTAGCGGCACTCCCGCATATAATCTCACTGGCCTCACTGCCGAGACCACTTATTATGCCCGCGTGAAAGCAAGTATCGGAGGCGAGGAAGAGAGCGCATGGAGCAAGACCCTCATCTTCACGCCCACCGATGCTTATACACTCACTGTGAACGACGGCATAGAAACCAATAGCCATGTGCCGGTTTATGGTCTCTATGTTGACGACAAATCATACAGTCAGTTCATCATCCCCGCCAGCGAACTCGCTGCCATGCAGTGGGCCACCATCAACGAGATGACCTTCTACGGTTCCATTTCGGGTACCAATCCTCACTGGGACGGTGCCCAGTTTGAGGTTTATATGGCCGAAACAACCGAAACCACCTTGTCGGCACTTGTCGATTGGGGCACGATGACCAAGGTGATGAACGAAGCTCATCTTGAAATCAGCGATGACAAAATGGTGGTTACTCTGGATACCCCTTATCAATATTTGGGCGGCAATCTTATGATTGGCATCAAACAAACCGTTAGTGGTAAGTTCAGTGGTTGCACCTGGATAGGCGTCTCTGCCACCGGTGCCTCAATTGGTGGCTATGGAACTTCCATCAGTCAGCAGGACTTCCTGCCCAAGACCACCTTCGCCTACACTCCCGGCAATGCGCCCACCGATCCCGTAGCAATCACCGTCAGTGCCAATATAGCAAACGCAGGCACCGTCACCGGTGCAGGCACCTACGACCCAGGCACTACTGCCACGCTGACCGCCACCGCCAACGAGGGATATACCTTCACTAACTGGACAAAGAAAGGTACTGTGGTGAGCACCAATGCCGAATACAGCTTCACCGTGAGCGCAGCTACTGCTGGTAAATACATCGCCAACTTCACGCCGAACAGCTATACGATTACCGCTACTGCCGATCCTACCGAGGGCGGCATCGTCACCGTTGGCGGCAACAGAGGCAACAGTGACAACGGAAACGAGCTCATATATGACTTCGAGGACGGCTGGCAAGGATGGACGACCTTCCAAGGCACCACCACCTCGCCTAACAGCTGGATGCATAACACCGCTTACCCCACCTCCAACAACGACTTCTCCACCGGTTACGGTCACAACAGCTCCAATGGATTCATGCTCTCCGAGTCATATATCTCTGGCTCTTCAAGTGGTTCTGGAACCCCTGTCACTCCCGACAACTATCTCGTTTCTCCACAGGTACGCTTGGGCGGAAGCATCTCCTTCTACGCAGGCGCCAGAAACACCGATTATTGTGCAGAGACGTTCTCTGTGATGGTATCCAAGACCGGCAACACCAACGCGGACGATTTCGAGACCGTTGAAACTTGGACTTTATCTTTGTCCTCGGCTGGATATACCGAAACGCCATATACCGTTGATTTGAGTGATTACAGAGGCATGGGCTATATCGCAATCCGCCATCATGACTGCAACGACCAATGGTTCATATCCATCGATGACATCACCATCGTGGAAGGTCCGGATCCTTCTACTGACAATGGCACCTTCAACTATGGCGAGACCTGTGTTGTGACCGCCACACCTGTCGAGGGTTACTTCTTCACTGGCTGGAAAGAAAACGGAGTTGGGGTCTCAAGTGATTTGGAATACAGCTTCACAGCTACTGCCGACAGAGACCTTGTAGCCACCTTTACACAAGGAGACATCTACTTGGCCGACAACAGCGACAACAGCGTCCAGATAGCCGCCGCTAATGGCAAGCAGGCCAACGTCACCCTCAGCGACCGCACATTATGGCAGGACGGATATTGGAACACGCTGTGTCTGCCGTTCTCGCTCGACGCAGATGAGATAGCCGCATCTCCGTTGGTGGGGGCCGACATCCGCACTCTGGATAATGCTAAGTTTAATGACGGCACGCTGACTCTGAACTTCACACCCGCCGTCAGCGATGGCACCGTCAACGGAGTAGACCCCGTGACTGCCATCGAGGCCGGCAAGCCCTACATCATCAAGTGGGCCAGCGGCACCAATATCACGGATCCCGTGTTCACCAACGTCACCATCGACAAGACAACCCACAATGTGGAATGTGACTTGGGTAACGAGAAGAGCATCACTTTCCTTGGCACCTACGACTATATGTCGTTTGCTAACGAGGACCGCAGTATACTCTTCCTCGGCGATAACAACACGCTGTACTGGCCGCAGCCCGACGGCAGCAACATTCCCAGCATCGGCGCCTGCCGCGCTTACTTCAAGCTGAACGGACTCAGCGCCGGCGACATCGCCACCACACGCCTGTTCTTCGGCGAAATAGAGACAAGCCTCTCCCAGCCCCTCCAAAGGGAGGGGAGCCAGGCTGGTGCATGGTACACCCTCGACGGACGGAAGCTTGACGGCAAGCCCGCGAAGAAGGGCGTGTATATTAATAATGGTGTTAAGGTCGTGATTAAGTGAGAATAAAGCAGAGCTTACTCATGCTTTATCGAGCGTGAGCGAGCTCAAGCTTTAGCTTAAGGTCGTGATTAAGTAAGTAATAATAAACAAAATATAAGCTTTATGAAAAAGAATTATGTAAAGCCTGCCACGCTGGTGGTAAGGATTCAGCAACAGGGCAGCCTCCTCAATGCCAGCCCAACTGTAACCGATGTTAAGTCCAATACGGGTATCACTGGCGGCACCAGTGGCAGCAGTCAGAACGGCCGCTCCCGCACCGGCAACGTCTGGGAGGACGACGATGAGGATGAAGATATGTACTAACTCCGCGTAGTGATAACATTGAACAGAGGACAATAATTAACAAACAAAACGATTAAGCGTATGAAACAGTATAAAACCAGGCTGGCCCGCACAGCCATGACGCTACTCATCGCCCTGCTCACCACTACAATGGCATGGGCAGAAGAGACACTCACCGTGTATGACGGGACGAACACCAGTGGCATTATTCCATTCGATGGTACCTACGCAGACACACAAGGAGCCGCTTCCGAATTTATCATCCCCAGCGACCAGTTGGAGAATATGACAGGCGGTACCATCACTGCAATGAAGTTTTACATCTCGAAGTCCGCTAGTGAGGCTTGGACAGGCACTCACCAAGTGTATGTCGGCGAGGTGGAAGCAACAACTCTGACGGGTATTACAGGCCCCAGTTCATTCACCGTGGTCAAGGAGGCAAGTTTTGATGCCACCGGAACGGAATTAACTGTGGAATTTGACGAGCCTTACCCCTACGGAGGTGGCAACCTGTTGATTGGCACATACGTTAGTGTGGCAGGCAACTGGAAATCAGCTTCTTTCTATGGCGTAAGCCAGACTGGTAATACTGCATGGCACAGTGGCAGTCAATATGGTAGTGGTGGAGTAATGTTCCTCCCCAAGACCACCTTTACCTACGCTTTTGGTAGCGTTACTGTCTGCAATATGCCGACCTTGTCCGTAAGCGACATCACCAGCGATGGAGCAACCTTGACCTTTAGTGGCGGCAGCGGCACCTACAATGTGCAATATAAGCTGGCTTCAGCAGACAACTGGACTACTATTGCAAGCAGCACCACCGGAACATCATTTACGCTCACCGGCCTCACGCCATCAACGACATACGACGTACGGGCACAAAGCGTATGCGATGCCGATGCCACCAGCGGCTGGCGTACAGTCAGCTTCAACACTGATTGCACCGCCATCACCACATTCCCGTGGACGGAGGATTTTAACGGTCTTACCACGGCTTACTCCATCCCTAATTGCTGGGACAACAGCGATGGTACAATCACAAACATTTCAGACAAATGGTGCTACAATACCAACACCTCTGGCAATGGCGCCACTAACGGTACAAGCCACGACGGCTCGAAGTGTGTGCGTTTCGATTCCTATATTAACACCGATGGTAAAACCAACTTCCTGAAGACTCCTGTCCTGAGCCTGCCGGCAAACACGCCGATGCAGTTGAGCTTCTGGTATAAAAACCCTGCTGGCGGCGACTTCTCGGTGTATATCTCCACTGATGGCGGTAACACTTACACCACAGCTCTTGCCACAGAATTGACAGGCAAAACCAGCTGGACAGAGCACAATCCCATCAACCTTAGCGACTACGCTGGGCAGGATGTGGTCATCGTCTTCAAAGGCACCTCCAACTATGCTTACAACGATGCCTACATCTACTTGGACGATGTCACCGTGGAGGAGGTTTCTGCTTATCCTAAACCAACCGACCTGACGGTTAGCGCCATCACTTCTAACACAGCAATACTCACGTGGACGGAGAACGGCACAGCCACACAGTGGCAGATATGCCTGAACGATGACGAGACACAACTCATCACCGTCAACGAGAAATCCTACACATTTAACTCTCTCGCCACCCTCACCGCCTACACCGCCAAGGTGCGTGCCATAGGTCAGGAAGGATACAGCCCCTGGAGTAGTGCCGTCAGCTTCACCACCACTGCAGTTGCAACTGCAGTAGGCGACAGCTGGAGTGACAACTTCGAGGGTACGTCCTGTGGATGGGAACTCATCAACGGCACATGCACCAATGTCTGGGCTTGGGGCACCGCCACCAACAACGGCGGCACGCACGCCCTTTATGTCTCCAACGACGGCGGCACCACCAATGCCTATACCAACGACAGCGGCACTATGGTTTATGCCACCAAGATCCTCAACTTCGTCGAAGGCAAATATGAGTTCTCATACGACTGGATAGCCTTCGGTGAAAGCACGCATGACTACTTGAGAGTGGCTTTGGTGCCCGCCACCGTGACGCTCACCGCAGGAACAAGTGCTCCTTCTGTCCCCAATGGTTATTTTTATAGCGATCTGCCTACCGGCTGGATAGCCTTAGATGGTGGAAGTAAGCTAAACCAGTCTATTGCCTGGCAAAGCAAGACGCAGACCATTAACGTCGCTGCCGGCAACTATTATCTTGTCGTCGCCTGGCGCAACGACACCAGCAGCGGCAACAATCCTCCTGCTGCCATTGACAACGTGAGCATCACGAAAGTGACCTGCTCTGCCGATGTGACTGGCTTGGCAGTGAATAGTCTCACCACAACTTCCGCTGCCCTCACCTGGACTGCCGGAGAGGCCTCACAGTGGCAGGTGGCTTACAGCGCTGCCGGCAACTTCGAGGATGCAACAGAAGTAATCGTCAGCAGTCCCACATACGGCATTACCGGCCTTCAGCACAACACCCACTACTATGCCAGAGTACGCGCCTACTGCGGTGGAGAAGACTTTGGCTCATGGAGCGATGTGCTACAGTTCAACACCGATTGTGAAACAGTCACCGCCTACCCGTGGATGGAGAACTTCGACAGCTATACAGCAGCTACCGGTGTTCTGCCCAACTGCTGGAGCCGTATCAACACCTGCACCAATAGCAGTTATTCTTCCTATCCCTGTCTTGTTAGTTCTTATGCCAACTCATCGCCCAATTGCCTGAGATTCAATTCGTATTATTCAAGCTCTAACGATTACGACCCGCAACCGCAGTACGCCATTCTGCCTCCGATGGAGAATCTGACTGGCAAGCAGATAACGCTGTATGCCAAAGGAGCTACCACGGCCAGCACCTTTAAGATCGGGACGATGACAAATCCTTTCAATGCCAGCACCTTTAAGAAGATTGCCGAGCAAACTTTGACAACTTCTTATCCCGAGGAACCTTTCGAATACATCATACCAGACGACTGCAACGATAGTTATGTGGTCATCATGATTGATGCCGCTACCTCAAGCAGAACCACCAATAGTGTCTATATCGATGACATCGTCATTTGCGAAGCCCCCGCCTGCATCAAGCCCATTGGTCTTGCAGTGACAGCCAACAGCATCACCGGCGACGGGGCCACCATCACTTGGACAGCACGCGGCAGCGAGACCAGTTGGAAGATTGAGTATGCCACCGATGCCAATTTCACCAGTCCTTCGTATGCAACTGTCAATGAGGACCCCACCTATACTTTCCACGGCCTTGACGAATCAACCACATACTATGTGCATGTGCAGGCCGATTGCGGCAATATTGACGGCTCAAGCGAATACAGCAAGACCGTGAGCTTTTCCACTACACAGACGCCCGTCAATCTGCCTTATTTCAACGACTTTGAAAGCACCAACGGTTGGCTGTTCGTGAACGGCGATCTCACCAACGCATGGGCATACGGCACAGCCACCAGCAACGGCGAGGGCACATACGCCATCTACGTCTCTAACGACGGCGGCACCACCAATGCTTACACCAACAACAGTTACACTATGGTGTATGCCACCAAGATGTTCAACTTCGAGGCCGGCACCTACGTCTTCTCATACGACTGGAAGGCCGATGGTGAAACCACGTATGACTACTTGAGGGTGGCTTTGGTGCCTTCATCGGTAACCCTCACTGCAGGAGTATATGCTCCTTCTGTTCCCAGTGGTACTTTCTATAACAATCTGCCCACTGGCTGGATTGCCCTTGATGGTGGAACAAAGCTTAACCTGAAATCGGATTGGCAATCGTTTGAAAGCAGCGAAATCAATATTGCCACTGCCGGCACCTATATGATGGTGTTTGCTTGGAGAAACGATAATACCACAGGCAACAATCCTCCCGCGGCCATCGATAATGTCAGCATTGAAGTGATTACCTGCAAGACACCCACTGGCCTTACCGCTCCCCAATCGGGCATCACCGCTACTTCCGCCCAGTTGAGCTGGACCGAGACCGGGCAAGCCAACGCTTGGCAAATCGAGTTGACGGACGCGGAAAACAATACCAAGATTATCGATGCCGACAGCAACCCCTTCACCCTCACAAGCTTGACTCCTGAGACTGTGTACTCTGCCAGAGTGCGTGCCAACTGCGGCGATGGTTACAGTAAATGGAGCGAAGAGGTCATCTTCGAAACTGTCAGTGAGTGCCAGACACCTGACGGCCTTGACGCTACTAATGTCACCACCACAAGGGCTGTCATCAGCTGGAACGGCTACGGAATAGAGACCTTCAACCTGCGCTACACAACCGACGGCGAGAGCTGGACAACCAAGACTAATGTGACCAACCCCTATACGCTTACAGGGTTAGACGTAGCCACCACCTACACAGTACAGGTGCAGCCCACCTGCGCCGGCGAGGATACCTGGTCAACGTCCTTCGTCTTCAGCACCCAATGTGTGGCCATTACCACCTTCCCGTGGAGCGAGGGTTTTGAAGTCGGCGCATTTTCTTCCTGCTGGAGTCAAGACGGCAAAGGCACATGGACTGTCGGCACTGGCGACTATGTAAGCAGTACAGGTGCCCATACAGGCACTTACAATGCCAAAATAGTGCACAAAACGAAAGGTAATATCACCAAGTTGATGACTCCTGTGTTTGACCTTTCTTCGCTCACTTGTCCTGTCCTTTCTTTCTGGTATATCAACCGTAAATGGCAAAGCGACATTGATAAGTTCGCTGTGTACTATCGCACTGCGCCGGATGCTGAATGGATACAGATTGATGCTACTGAAGAAGCACATGAAGAATGGACAAAGGCTGAATATTTGCTGCCCAATCCTAGTGCCACTTATCAGATTGCCTTCGAGATGACGGATGGTTATGGCTATGGTGTCGGCATCGACGATGTTACTATTGAGGGAGTTCTCGGCCTGGCTGACGCGGGCTCCGACAACAGCGCGGATATCGAGGATTACGACCGCGAAACCGTTAATGTCGTCCTAAGCGGCCGCACACTTTGGCAGGACGGATATTGGAACACGCTGTGCCTGCCGTTCTCGCTCGACGAAGATGAGTTAGATGCTTCGCAGCTGTCCGATGCTGACATCCGCACTCTGGATAATGCTGAGTTTAATGACGGCACGCTGACGCTGAACTTCACACCCGCCGTCAGCGATGGCACCGTCAACGGAGTAGCCCCCGTGACAAGCATTGAGGCCGGCAAACCCTACATCATCAAGTGGTCTAACGGCACCAATATCACGGATCCCGTGTTCACCAACGTCACCATCGACAAGACAACCCACAATGTGGAATGTGACTTGGGTGACGGGAAGAGCATCACTTTCCTTGGCACCTACGACTACATGTCGTTTGACAGCGAGAAC
>JAEEGH010009690.1_pt1 | contig 22391 bp, 9 predicted proteins | sample 9134181 | NCBI WGS metagenome assembly JAEEGH01 (sample SAMN16246544, study PRJNA631951) | gut metagenome | biome: gut microbiome; feature: rumen; material: DP-attached | host: Bos | place: Iran: Karaj | collected 2018-10
CCTTTTTCTTCTTTCGTTTGCAAAAATACGCCTTTTTCCTTTACCAAACTCTATTTATAGTCTTTTTATCAGACGAATTATAATCATTTAATATTTGATATAATTACACCAATAACTATAGAAATAAGTAATAATGTTATAAAATACATATATAGAGGTATATTACCTCATATAATTCAAATATTTTTTGCAAATAAAATGAAAACTATACACCACGAATAGTTTCAGATGGTCAAATGGTAAAGAGTGAAAAGGATAAGGGTATAGAAGGGTACGGCGAAGCCAGGGGGTATATATATGAAAACACATACAGAAAGTCCATATATGTAAAAGGACTTTTGGTATTTATGCTGGCTCCGCCAGTGGGATACATACCCCACCACTGTCGTGGCACGCCTTTGAAAGGGGACGCTGACGCTGTGACGCTTGTCTGGTCAATTGGAACCCCCACGCTGACGCTGTTACGCCTGAAACCACATTTATTGCCCCAACGCTGCCGCTGTGACGATTGGATTCTCACTAGATGTGCTGACGATGCCACCAGGATGATTGTGAAAAAAAGGATTGCACCATCGCTAAAGCGGCGGAGCGGATAGATGCTGCACAGACAAGGAGAGCCTAATGTGACGGAGCAGGAATAGGCAGAAGGGAAACAAGAAGGGCGGAACGGGTGGCGGGAGAGATGCGGTGGGGATGGGACGTGCGGTGGCCCACAACCCAAAGGATGGCATCGGTGGAGTCGACAAGAAGAAGCTGACGTTGTTTGTCGAGAAGGCTGAACTTATGGTTGGAGAAGAAATCGCTGAGGAGTTGGGAACCATGGGACATGCCGAAAGGTTGGAAACGGTCGCCTTGCCGCCAATGACGCAGGGAGAGCGGCAGACGGACGGTGTCGGCATCGAAAAGGGCCTGGGTGGGAGGCAGAGAGCGAGGATTGAGGGTGAGGTCGGAGATGGGGATAGACTGAAGATGGATTGGGGGCAGGAGTTCGGAGGCAGGGGCAGCGGAGAGGGGAGTGATGAGGAGAGCGTCGCGATCGAGAATGGCGCAATGGGATGGGGAATAGAAGCGGCTGCCGGAGCGGGTGGCAGCGGAGATGGTGGCGACGGTGGCGGAATTGAAGCCCAAGGGGTGAAGCATTTCAAACAGCAGCTGGAAGCGCAGATTGGGTTGGGCAAGGGCGGGCAAGAGGTCGGCGAAGTTGAGGGAGAGCCGGAACGAGCCATCGGGGAGGGAGGAAAGCAGCTGTTTGGTGAGCGGCTGGAGCAGGGCTTGATAGAGATGCTCGGCTGACTGGAGGTGGGCGATGGTGGCGGAGACGGTGCGGTCGGCAGCGGGCTGCAGCTGACGGAGGAGTGGGAGCAGCTGGTGGCGCACCTGGTTGCGGCGGTAGTCGAGGGAGGCATTGGTGAGGTCTTCCACATGGTCGAGGTGGTGGCGGGAGGCATAGGCTTCGATGTCGTCGCGACCAAAAGGTAGCAAAGGACGTACCACGTGGGCCTGCACCGGCAGGATGCCATGGAGACCGGAGAGGCCAGTGCCGCGGAGAAGGTTGAGGAAGAAGGTCTCGTTGGAATCGTCGCGGTGGTGGGCGGTGAGGAGAGCCGGATAGCCATGCGTTTGGCAGAGGGTGAGGAACCAGTCGTAGCGGAGACGACGGGCAGCATCCTCGACGCTGAGCTTATGGGTGTGGGCGTAGTCGAGGGTTTGAAAGTGCTGCACATGGAAGGGAACACCATACTGCAGAGCCAGATTGCGGACAAAAAGCTCGTCGCGGTCGCAGTCGCCCGGACGCAGGTTGAAATTGCAATGGGCAATGGCGAAGGGGAAGTGGGCACGGTGCATGAGATGGGAGAGGACCACAGAGTCGACACCTCCGCTAACAGCAAGCAGCACCTGCTGCCCCGTGGGGAAGAGGTGCTGCTGAGCCACATGTGCTATGAATTGCTGAAGCACTATTTAAGAATCATCTTGCGCAAACGGCGCTGACCGTTATACTCAATGCCATAGTAGTAGACACCCGAGGAGAGGTTGCCCTTGTTGAAGGAGATGGTGTTGCGGCCTTCGGAATAGAGGCTGGTGCTCTCGTAGACCTGACGACCCACAACATCGTTGACGAAGAAGCGGACCTGACCACTGGACGGGATGACAAACTCGATACGGGTAGAACCATCGAAGGGGTTGGGATAGTTCTGCTCCAGACCGAACTTGAAGTCCTGAACCATGGGGACATCCTCAAAGTAGTTGATGACTTCGATGATGGTGGTTTGATCGTTGGCGGGATTAGCATCGGGGCTAGGCGGTTTCAGAAGGCCAGTACCCAGGTAGGTGCGGGTGGGAGACTTAGGAATCTTGCGGTAGTTGCCCTGATTATCGATGAAATCGAGATGGATAGTCTGACCCGGTTCAATATATCTGTCGTAACGAGAACGCGAGGTCTTGATGGCGTTACTGCCATTGATTACAGCCTCAAGATTGATGTTGTTGTTGTATGGCAGGTTGGCCGTATTGGTGAGAACGGCACGGATGCGGCAAGAGTCAGTCCTGTTCTCTTCCACCTGGAGTTTGATAATACCCAACTCGGTGGAGAGAGGAAGAATAGTGAAGGATGTGTCGTTGGATTGATTGGTATCGTTGGGGACAGAGACATAAGAAGTGATATAATCGTATGGGGCAGAACGTTGATGGACGACCCTGTTGAAGTAATGAACAGCACGTTCGCCAGAGGCAAGGCCGTTTTCGCGGTAGAATGTTTGCTCCATACGGGTGGAGATGTCATTATCGTACCAGAAGCCAATGGTGAAGTTGTTGACCCCACGAGCACCTATGTTTTTGACTGCAATACCCACGTTTTGCAAAGTGTCATCGGTATAACGGGTATCCACAAAGGCACCTTCGACTTCCACATCGGTAATGGCCGAGACACCGGAAATGAGCATGGAGAGAGTGTCGTTGTATGGATAAACATCCTGAGCATATTCGCCCCAAGTGGTGAGTTCCATGGTACCCATAGTGGAGCGTTCGCGGTGTTGGAAGGTGTAGTTGAAGTACTCGCCCGAGCCGAGGGGATGGCCCAGATAGGTGCCGAAATCGACATGCTCGCGAATAGGAGTACCAGCATTATAGGAGTAGACCATGTCGATGGCGTTGATTTCGTTCTGGCCGAAGTTACGCATACGGACCGTGATGTACATGCTGTCGCCAGCCACTACACTTCTGAGAGGCGACACGATGCTGGAGAGCTGGAGGTCGTTCTGCAAGGGCGAAAGAGTGAATGTCTTGGTGGTTGAGTCGTTGTCGTAGTAGATATCGTGCTGCATGCGGGTGAAGGCAGTGATATCAAAAGTATCGGGGAAGGCATTGGTGATGATGAAAGGATCGGGGAACTCGAACTCGATATCGCCATCGATGGGGACAGTGTCGGGACATACCGCCTCACGAGCAAGATAGGTGCCATAAGGACGGTAGCTGACGGGGATATCTGAAACTGCCTTTAAGCCATAGTTGTGGATGAGGATACGAGGATGGACGGTCTGACCAAATTGTGGGTGGACAGGATATGTAATATCGACAACACCCACATCGTAGTCGCGACGAGCACGGCCAATGACAAGATTGTCGATGGCTGCACCATCACCGAAGCTGGCGGAAGAAGAGGTGGTGACCGGCGTGGTGAAGATGAAACGGAACTGGAGGCGTTGCGGGAAGTTACCGCTGGTACCCGTGGTAGGAATGCTGAGGGGGATATACTCACCGTTGTTGGTGGAGCCTGTCCAGCCTTCCTGCTGATCGTACCAGCTGGGATTGTCTTCTGCTCCCCAACGAGCATCGGGATGGTCGAGAAGGACCCATTTCTTTTCAAAGTTGAGATATTCCATCCACATGAAGGCACCCTCGGCCATATCCTTGCTGATAAGGAACTTGATGGTGTCGACTTTAATCTGCTGGATGTTGATGATGGGAGAGTAGACCACACTGCGGTTGCCGTGGACACCCGTGACCACCGACTCGGTGGTACTGGTGATGAGCGCATTGGGCTGAGAGTAGGCCGAAACGATGTGAGACTTGGCAGGGATGCCACGCTCGAAATAGTTGCGTGTGTAGTTGTTGTAGCCTGCTGGCATATACCATTTGTTGATGCCCACATCAAAGCTGTCGGCCACTGTAGCTTCGACCACAAAGTAGCGGTGGAACCGATAATGAAGCTCATTGTTGGCGGTATGGAAAGTATCGCCCGGCACAGACACGGTGCAAAGGAGGTCGGTGGTGCCTTCGTAGAAGTCGATAGAATCGAGACGGACAGGAACGCTCTTGCCCGGGTCGAGGTTACCAGTCCAATTGATGGTGCCTGACTGGGCAGGATGGTAGTTGTCGTTGAAGGCATATTCGATTGTGGCGCTGGTGAGAGGCGTAGCGCCCTTGTTGGCCAGCATGACAGTTACATAGTGGTTGTTCTCGGTAACAATAGGATTGCGCGGAGCGGCCACACGGGTAAGGGCGGCATCAACAGAGTCGAGTTCAACATCCTCCTGCACGTACAAGAGGTACTGCTGAATCTGGCCGTTGGCGTGAGTGGCATTTGTGGGATAATCCATAAAGGCAGTGGAGTCGCCTTCGACCCAAACAATCATACGCTGATAGCCATAGTGGGCATATTCAGGTACGGTATAAGGAATGCTGATGGGGCGACGGCTGCGCACCTTATAGCCCTTGCCCAGGAGAGAGGGCTGGGGATTGATGTTCTCCTCGTTGACGAAGTCGTAGAAACCATCGCGGTTGTAGTCGATGGCCACAAAGAGGCTGGCAGCGGTGCTGGAGTCCATCTCATTTTGGTTGTTGGCCACCTCGATGGTGATAGTATCCTGAGTGCCGCGACGCACAAAGAGGGTAGGCACCTCGGCCTGAGCAGCATTGTAGGAGCCCAGCCAGAGATTGTCGTAGCCTATCATGTCGGGCATCTGATTGTCGATTTCGTTGAAGGAGACATGCTTGATATCGAAGCCTTCGGTAGCGGTGATATACCAGTTGTTGTCGGTGAAGAAGTTGTCGTAGACAGATTCGGGCAAGGCTTTGAAGTTGTGGATATGGCGGAGCGTGTCGTTGCCGCGCTGCTGGTCGTCGGGATGGTAGACCCAAGCGTTGAGGGTATACTGTGTCTGGACGAGAGCCGAAGCGGTGTTCTGGAGCAGAGCGGTGTCGAAGGTGAAGTCGTAGTAGCTGACATTGTCGCCTACACGGCCAGGGATGGTAGTGCGGACGGTGTCGTGGACTTCGAGATAGGTGACACGGCCATTGGCGTTCATGAATTTGAATGCAATGGGAATATTGCTGATGGCCTGACTACCATAGTTGACCACACGGAGGGTGACGGTGTCTTTCTCGAGATAGACACGGCCAGAGGCACGAGGTGAACGCACTTCGGAGATAGAGACATCGTAGTAGAGCGGAGGATTGATACCCACGTTGATGGGAGCATAGTAGCTGGTGCAGTTGCGGGTGCTGAGGCAGGCGAGGTAGTAGGTAGAGTCGTGGAAATATTGCGGTGTTTCGCTCCAGTGAGTGGAACGGTTGTAGTTGTTGTTGCCGTTGTAGAAGAAGTCGCCACTGGTGGTGTCGCGATGCCAACGGATGGTGCGGTTGGCGTTCTGGGTGGCATAGAGATTGCCATAGGTGCCATAGTCGACCATGGTGTCGTGGGCGATGGGCATTTCGGGAGTGTGGTTGGAAGTGATGTTGGTATAGCTGGTGGTGTCGTTATGATACTTGACATCGAATTCATGATGTACGAAACCACGCAAACGGACGGTGATATCTCCGATGTAGCCGGTGGGATAGAGGTTGGGCTGGTTGGGAACGGAGAGCAGGACATCGCGGTTGGTACCGACAGGCAAGTCGTTGCCCGAGCCGAAGGTGTGGACATCGGTATTGTCGCTTCCGGGGAAGTTGGGGAAGCTCTGAGTGGAGGGCTGGTGACAATAGTAGTCGTAGCCGAGAGTGAAGGCGTAATCGCCCGGGAAGTCTTTCTTACCGGCATTCTTGAGGGTGTAGCGGAGAGGTACCTGGTACATGCGGCAGTGTTTCTCGTCCACAGTGCTGTCGACGGCCACAGAGACCAACTGGAGGTCGTAGGCCGGATAGATGAAGAACTGGGCAGTGTCGAAATTGTTGACCATGTCGCAGTCGGACGAAGCGGTAGACAGATTGCATTCGACAACCATATAGTGGGTGTCGAGGATGCCAAGAGGCGAGGGTACCTTAACACTGTCCTCTATCAGACGGCCAATAGGCATATTGCGGATGGTGCGTACCTCGGAAGAGATGGTAGGTGAGACATTGGCGAAATAGGCCGACCAGGTAACATTGGTCTCAGGCGACTCACCATTATTATAGAACCGTACATGGACGAGAATTGAATCGGTCTCGATGTTGAGTACCTCGGGATTATTGCCCGTGGTAATAGCAGGCATAACCGGGGAGAGGAGCTCGGCGACAGAGACGTCGTGCGAACAACGGATGAACTCGTGAGCACCGATGGTGGGAGTAGGAATCTGAGGACGGGTGATGCCAAAGACGTCGGTGATGACATCGGGATTATACTGTGCCTTGTCGGAGAACTGGGCAAGTTTGAGCTTGAGGTTGGTGGGATAGTAGACATAGTAAGGATATTCCTCGATGGAGTTGGTCTCCTTACCATTGATGGCACGGAGGCTGTCGAGGCAGACAGGTTCGTTGGCACCCCACTTGGCGAACTTACGGGCACCGGTGGTGGGATGAGGCACAGCGTTGGAGTAGTAGACATTGAAGTTGGAACTGGCGATACAGGTATCGATGGCCACATAGTAGGCATAGCCCTGACTGCGGTTGTCGAAGATATTGTTGAGTACATGGATATTGGACGAACGCTGGCAGGAGAAAGCCATGGTGTTGGGCTGGGTGGGTCCTGCATAGACAGCTGCCGTGTTGTAGTAGACATTGACATTGCGACAGAGCGAGTCGATGTAAATGCCAGTGGAGACAAGCGAAGCGGCAGCGGTGCCATAGACAGTAATCATATTATTATAGAGCGTGACTCGGTCGATATTGGTGCCACGGCAGTTGCTGACAACAATACCACGTTTACCACCCGTGCGCTGGTCGGTGAGGGTTACGAAGTTGCGCTGGATGCTGGCTTGAATACTATTGGCCACATAGATACCGGTGAGGGGTTTGGCATTTACAGCGACACCCGAAGCGATGCTATCGCGAGAGATGGAAACCGTGTCGGTGTTGCGCAGATGAATACCCTGATACCAGAAGTGGAGGATTTTGTTATTGGAAATGGTGATATTGTCGCTGAGATTGTTGTTGAGCGAACGTACACCATAGTAACCACTATCGATGATACAGTTGTTGATGGTGATATAGCTGTTGGCATCGCCAAGCAGGATAACATTGGCGTTGGTGCTGCTGGCGGTTGTGGCCTTAGAGCGGATTTCACAGTTGTTAATGTTGATGCGCTGAGAACCGTCGATACGGAGCACGTTGGCATAGATGTTGTTGCCAGAACCAGTAGTATAGTTAGCATAGAAGTATATGCTGTCGAAGGTCACATAGGAGGCACCCTCGATGGCAAAGACATAGTTGCTGGCGTTGGTGGGATTGTGGGTAATCTTGGCATAGGTGGTAGCTCCGACCTCGGTGGTGAAGCGAACCGTGTTGGTTGGACTGGCACCCACAATGGGACCGAGAGTAATCTGTTCGTTGAACACCTCTTCGCAAAGACGGAAAGTGACAGCACCTGCCACACCGGAGTGCTGGATGGTATCCATGAGAGTGGTAAGGTTGGGATACTGGCTGCCGAGGCAGGAACCGACGATATACTCACCACCGCAGAAACGGACGTTGACGGTACGGACAATTGTGTCGTTGGTTGGGACGCTGTCGCCCGCAACATTGATGACCGCAGTGATAGTGTGACGGCCGGGAGTGAGAGGCACTTGGCAGAGGGGAACGATACGATAGTAGCTGAGGGGCAAGTTGTTGGCATTGCCAGTGGTTTGTGCCCATGCGTTGTTGTCTATTTTGTATCGGAGGATGTATTCGTTGATGTTGTTGGAACCGAGGTTGGAGAGTTTGACAGTAAAGGCATTGGAGTCGCAAGAAGTATAGACCACAGTGTCCATGCCATCGGGCCAGGTGATGGAAGCATCAACAGCGGGAATGCCGGTGACCTGAATATGGACAGCGGACTCGGCGCTTTCGCAACCTACGGGTTCAAGGAATCCGAAGATAATGTCGGGGCGGTTGCCACCGCGAGCACCGGTGGGTTGAGCAGCCTGGTCGGTAGAGGCGTTCTGTTTGGTCACAACAGTATTGGCCTGAGCGGTATAGCGGGTATTGGCACCTGCACTGATGCCTGCTGTGCTCAAAGCACGGGTCACCTCGACCACAATGTTGGATGTGCCGTCCCATTGGTAGGGAGTGTCGAAATCGTGCTGCACCCAACCAATATTCTGAGCAGAGAGGGTGAGGTTGGAAGCAGAGTAGACTTGAGTGAGGCCTGTGAGGAAAGGAATATTGCTTCCTGAGCCAGTGAAAGTGGAAGCAGTGGTGGGGCCTATCTTGATGGTATAATAGTCGAAAGTGAAGGAATTGACATTATTGCCCAAAGACTCGAGATAGAAGGAGATGGAGCCGATTTCACCAGCTTGGTGGCCTGCGGCTATAATCTGATCGGCAGTGTAGATGTACTGCTCTTTGACATAGCGGGTCTTGGGATTGTAGGGCGAAGGATAGTTATTGTTGGCTACAGCGGTGAGGTTACCTACATGCGTGGAGGGCACATTGCGCAAGGCGATGCTCTTGACAAAGAATGTGTCGGGATGGTAGATGTAGGGAGTGGCAAAAATACCTGTAGTGGTGTCGAGTGCCACATGGTGGGCATCGTACCAAGCCACGCGGGAATTGGAGGGCAGACCCAGAGCCTCGAGATGAAGAGTGTCGCCATAGTTCACTGTGCGAGGCGAGACAACCACAGGAGGTTCGGGAGTGTAGGCCGAGTAGTAGTAGCCTTCGTTGGTATCGTTGGAATGAGAGATATCGGAAGTGACAGCATCAACCCAGACCTTGACATGGAATGTAGTGTCGTGGCTGAGGTGCATGTTGAGTGTAGAAGAGAAAGTGTGATATACCGAAGAGCGAGTGCCAATGCCGGAAGCGATGGTGTCGGTGCAAGCAATTGTGGCGCCGCCGTCAAGACTATAATGCAGCACTACGGGAGCAACCGGAGAGGAACCATAGTTGTGGACCAATACCGAGACTGGCTCGGCGGTGGAGAGGTTGCAGCCGGTATCAACGACGGGATAATCAACAGCAAGGTCGTTGACAGGGACATTGGTGACACTGATGGTGACCTGAGAGCGGGCACCTTCACAACCGTTGTCGAAATAACGTATGAGGTTCTCTTCAACCGTGCCTACCTGCATGGGGGTATTCGCCGTGGCAACCTGCCAGAGGGTGGCAGTAGGAGTGGGTGAAGAGGTGGGACTGTTGGTAGGCCAAGCTATACGGCGGGCACCAGCAGTGGGTGTGTTGACCGGCGGGGTTGCCGTGCTGGCTCCCTTGGCCAGGTCGATGGCATTGCCCTGCCATACTGATGCGGGGATATTCTGATTGCTCCATGAAATAGCCTGAGTGGAAGCCGTAGTAATGACTGCATTGAAAGGTACTGCATCGGCTACGCCATGGCCGTCACGATAGACAACAGCGAAGTTGGCCGTATAAGCGGGAGTGACTTGAGCCGAAGAGGGTGCATAAATGGTGCGAGTAGAGTCGGAAGGATCGTTGTTGGTTTTGAACTGGAGCATCAGACATGCGCCGGGTTGTATAGTTACATTGGGCAACACCCAAACCTTTGCAGCCTGGTTGGACTGGATGACGAGTACGCTGTCGCCCTCGAGGTTGGCAGGGTAGTCACCTATATTGGTAAGTTCGATAGCGAAATTGGTCTGGGCATGCATCCACGATGGCATGGGAGTTGTTACACCCGGATAGGCTTTGTTCACCTGCACCTCGGTAATCTTGACCAAGGGGAGATTACGCTTCTGAGAGATAAAGAAAGTTGTATCGTCGTAGAGCGGAGTGGTGACCAAAGTAGGACCATAGTAGAATTTATCGGGGTCGTCCATGGAGTGGTACCACGAAATACCGGAACGCTGCTGACGGGCGGTGCCGGTGGTGTAGTAGTTGACCGGCCACGACACAATGCCCAAAGTGGGAGTGATGGTAGCAGCAGTGTTATAAGGAACCGAGATATTGATGGGGGTGGGAGCAGGAGCAGCATAGCGTGAAAGAACCGTATAGACAGAGGTGTCGTTCAAATCGTCAGGGTCAAGGCTGCACTTCACCCACCATTTAATACTATAGGTGCGGTCAGTGTTGTTGGCTCCGCTGGGCAATGCCATGGTGCGGGTGGACAGGAAATGGATGGTGTCCATGGGGCCGCAGTCACGGTTAACAGTGAAGGACTGCACAGGGCCATTATCGATACTATAATATATATAGATAGGATTGGAACTGCTATAAGTGTATGTGCCATTACCAGTATTGCGGATAGCCACCTCGACGGGGATAGATGCGGGTGCGCCGCAGTAGTCTGGCTCGGGTGAAACAAACTCAACCGGAGTAAAGTCGATGGACAGCGCTGTTACCTCATAAGCACCGAGGCTGGGTGCAGTGGCATTACGGGTGGTTCCGAAAATGTCGTCGGTCACCTCTGGCACGGGAACACCCACATTGCGGAGCAGAGCATTGAATGAACGGAGGTCGACACGGCTTACAGAACCGTTAGTGTAGTTGGGATTGCCATTCACCGATCCAACATCGCTGGGCAAGGCGGAACGCCAAGCATTAATGTTGTGGTAGTTTACACCCGTTATCTTATTGAGCACGCCACTGGCAGAATAGTAGCAGTTGTGGTCAACATGGAGGTTGGTGGGATTATCGCCCGGCATGAAATTGAAAGCGTAGTTGGTGGAGTCGAACGAAGCAATGACATTGTTCTGGAAGTAAATGTTCGAAATGACATCACTACCCAGTGTAGCGGCTGCCACATTCACAAACTGAGGCGAGTTCATCCTTACTGAGTTGAATACCACCTTGATGTACGAACCCTTGATGATGTTCAGCGGGGTGGTGAGCATGTTGGTGCTGCCATCGAAGAGCGATACCACCATATTGTTTGCAACAACGCCGTAGCCACTGGCCGAGCCATGCATGTCGGATACACCTATACAGCAGGAACCCTTGCTCGAGAAGACTTTGTTGCGTGTGATTCGGCTTGAACCATATACATACTGACCCAGCACTATGTAACTGGCATTGGTTTGTACGTCATTGGCAAAGTTGCTATCAACCAAAACATTGCTCTGGTTAACAACACTAATAGCAGTATTGACCTGATGAGACAGGTTGTTATACTGAACCACATTGCCGACAGAAAGAATGTCGGGAGCGGCACCGCGAACATCAATACCGATTGTACCACCATAGAAAGTATTATTGACAATGGTCACAGAGTCGGAGTAGCCTGTGTGTATCAATGCGCGAGCCGAGTTGTTAATCATGTTGCTGTCGACAAAGGTGCAGTTTTCAAAGTGACAGTGGGCACTGTTGCTTCCCAACTGAACTAAAACATTGCATCGGTTGTCGGCAAAGCGGCCATTGGCAAATGTAATATTATTGAACCGTATGCCATGAGCCTCGGACATATCCACCAAAGCCTCTGCATTGGTGTTGATACCATTACGGGAGCGTCGGAAAGTAACCGATGCCTGGCCAGAGATGGGCTCGAATGTAACAAGGTTGGTAGCCGATGTGCCGGGAATGTAGGGGAATGTTGTAACATCATAGATACCAGCAGGCATCTTGATTGTCAACGGGCCATCAATACCGCAGCGGCTAAGAACATACAAGCACTTCTCGAGACTCTCGAAATGGGCAGAAGCGCCTGTGCCGATGGTGCGTTCTCCATGATAAGGACCATCGCATGAGGCAAAACGGGAGAAAGAAGTATCGTTGTAAGGTTCGTGGTCACGCACACGGATATTATCCTGGGTAATGGTAAGAGTGTCGTCTACCCAGGCACGGATGGTGTGGTAACCCACAGAAAATGCCTGATTATCGTTGAGGTGAACTCTCACACTGTCGCCTCCAGGAAGCGAACCTGTCCAGTCGTAGAAGATAGCCGGCTGGTTATCGATACGATACCACATGCGGACTGCGTTAATCTCCCTGACACCATAGTTTTTCAACCATACAACCACAGAGTCGGTTCCCACATTACACGGAGTGGTCTCACTGGGATAAGAGAATCCCGAAACACCGCAGTCATATATCAGCGGCACATTGGCGGTCTCAAAGAATTGTATCCAGGGTCGGGTATTAGCCGTAGTACCGTATTCAAAATATGAAATATCAGAAGTAAAGGCGTTATAATGCAGGTGTGCACCCATTCCCTCAGTATAGAGCGAAAGCTTCTGGGATGCCACAGGCACATGCTTGACCGGAGTGGCTGCAATATCAACATTGCCGTCGTAGAAAACTTGTACCAGAATGGCACTGCCAGCATAGAAAAACGTATCCTGAAGTTCAACCATTTTGTATGAGCCAGCCGCTGCCTGTTCAATAACGAATACCGAGTCATACACTATCTGCATCGATGAAGAGTTGAACTTGGTGTTATCATCGCCACTCGCACGACCATAGTAATTGGGCACATTGGACATGCGAATCTGCAGATGTGGTCTTGTCACAGTTTGTGGAGAAGACGAAAGGATGAATCTGAACCTATTGATATAGCCAGGTTTGAAACCGAGGCTGGCCATCGTTGTACTATCATAAATATACTCCGAACGGGCATCGGCATCAGTGGGGAACGGGAAGGCACTGACGTTAGTCTGATTGCCTGTCATCTGGCCCGTATTGGTCGATCCTCGCACACATTTAAATGTCAGCCACTGATTTGAATTCTTCGGATATGTTGTGGTATTATGGTTTGTAGTAGAGTCTTGTGCAATAACATGGTAGTGAATCAATGTGTCGTATCCATAGAACGGGATGCGTCCAGCAAAGCGGTTGGCCACCCCGGTACGGGTCATAAAGCTTCTATACACCGTCGGGTTGTTTCCAACACGGTAATCAATAAACACCGAATCACTGTTAATTCCCTGCAACACAGTGGTGGTAACATCTCCCTCAACATGGGCGCCACGGCTGCTGGGATAATTCAATGCATCGGGGAAGAGGCGCATATCGATAACAGGTGCCACAATGGCCTGACTCGAGGCACGCACACGGATATCGTCTATATACCAAGCATCGGTTGACGTGGCGGCTGTTCTTGAGTTTACGATGAATCGGATAATCAGCTTCTTGTCTGTCACACTCACACCCTGAAACAACTGTTCCAAGTCGAAACGCTCGGCCTTCCACATACTGTTGTTGGGTACGTTATCCTGACGCCACTCCATATATGACTGATTACTAAACGAACCCGTCGAAACAAACTCTGGACATCCTCCTTCAGTCATGTTATAGTTTGTACTGTTCAACTGTCTCCATGCGGTCTCGCCAGGGCGTTTAACCTCAATATAACACACTGTTGTACGAGCCGATGACAGCGTAGGATTGACGAATGCAATATGCATGAATTCCAAGGTGTAATAGTTCAGAGTCCCATCCACCGAGAAGTCAATGGTATCCAGCGTCATTATGATCTGTTCGCTCTGGGTGTGAACCAATTTCATCGAACGGCTACCACCCGACACCGTTGTCGCTTGCGTTTGGGCGGATGCTGCGTTCGATACAGTATAGTTCACCGGACTCCCAGTTTCGAAATCCTGTGAGAAAAACTGTTGGATCTGTGCATGGGCAGTGGATACTCCCAAAGCAAAAATCAATCCCAAAAGTAAAAAACTTTTCTTCATCGTTATTATTAATATTATTTTTATTTCCAATATATTACACACACAAAACGACCATTTTTCCAAAGGAAATACGGCAATTTTGAATTTACAAATTTACAAAGAAAAATCGAATTGACAACATTTTTTTTATTTTATATACAAAAAAAGGCATGCCCATATTAGTTTTGTTTTTTTCTATTCCGTGTTCCATGTCTTCAAATCATAATGTTATCAACTGCGCATCAATCACTCCTTTCCATTTGGAATTATCTTCCACTCCATTCCACTCATCAATCCCAAATATCCTTTTCATCTCAGTCTTCTATATGTGTCAAAATTGTTATTTTGGGCTCTCTCACCTCCCATTATTTAACATCATTTAGCACCACACCCAACAACCGTTAATCATCCACACTACCCCCTACCTTCAACCTCATGGAACAAAAAAATGAAGAGTTTTCCTCGTTCTTTGCAAACGAAGGAAAACTCTCTGGCTGTCATGTCGGTGCAACTATTCTGTAGCTGTACACAGTTCTCCAGACAAGAAGTCAACCAACTTCAAGTCAACACAATGTTGGACAACAGTCTATTTAGTCCGGCGCTGACGCAGGGCCTCGTACATAAACACTGCAGCCGCCACCGACACATTCAACGACTGCACCTGCCCCAGTATCGGCAACTTTGCCCTCACATCCGACATTTTAAGCAATTCTGGGCTGATGCCTGTTTCCTCAGCCCCCATAATCAATAGGGTCGGCTTTGCCAAGTCCACATCAAGGTAATCGGTGGCTCCTTTTTCTGTCGCTGCCACCACTTGAAGGCCACACTGACGCGCCAAGTTGAGCACCGTCTTCAGGTTGCTCTCCCGGCATACGGGCATCCGCAACAACGCTCCCGACGAGGTCTTTACTGCATCGTCGTTCACTTGGGCACTGCCGTGGTCAGGAATAATCACTGCATCCACTCCAGCACATTCCGCCGTACGTACTATCGCACCGAAATTGCGCACATCCGTCACATGGTCCAGCATCAGGAGAAACGGCACCTTACCCTCATCCATCAATCTTGGAATCAAGTCTATAGCCTGCTGGTAAGCAATCGGCGCAATCAACGCTGCAACCCCCTGGTGGTTGCCCTTGGTCATACGGTTCAGCTTCTCCACCGGAACAAACTGAAACGGAATATTCTTGTCCCTTATCCTACCCTTCAGCTCTCCTGCCAGTTGGCCTGACAGTCCGTTTTGCATCAGCACCTTGTCTATCTGGACACCCCCGTCTATCGCCTCTATTACCGGTCGCAGTCCGTAAATTGTGGTTTCCTGTTTTTTAGTCCCCGTGGCCGCTCCTGCTGCAACGGGCGTTTTCTTTTGTATCATGATTGTTGTTGTTCGTTACATATTTGTCCATCTTTCAGCACTATTTGCCGGTCCGACTTCTGTGCCAGAGTAGTGTTGTGGGTTACAATTACAAACGTCTGCCTATATTGGTCCCTCAGTTGGAAAAACAAATCGTGCAGCTCTGCAGCATGCTGTGTGTCCAGGTTTCCCGACGGTTCGTCGGCAAGCACCACCGCCGGGTGGTTTATCAACGCCCTTGCCACAGCAAATCGCTGCTGTTCACCGCCCGAAAGTTGTGCAGGCTTATGTCCGGCCCGGTCGGCCACCTTCAGGAAATTCAGCAGCTGCATTGCTTCCTCTGTTGCTTCGCTCATGCTTCGCCCGCCTATCAGTGCGGGCAGGCACACATTCTCCAGCGCCGTGAACTCGGGCAATAGGTTGTGAAATTGGAACACAAAACCCACATTCTTGTTCCGGAATTGCGACAGGGCTCGCTCGTCCATCCCTGTCACATCCACATCATCATACAGTATCCTGCCACTGTCTGGCTTATCCAGTGTTCCCAGCAGCTGCAGCAGGGTGGTCTTTCCCGCACCCGAGGCGCCTACTATACTCACCACCTCGCCCTGCGAGATACACAGATTGATGTCGCGCAGCACCTGCAATGTGCCGTACGACTTGTTGAGATGTTCTACTTTTATCATACTTCTTTGCCGTTCAGGAAGGTACGGCTCACCTTATTCTCGCCATAGGCGTATGGCAGATACTCATAGGTCGGAATCGGGGTGGTGATATAGAAATTGGCCTTCTTACCCACCGCGATCGAACCCAGCATATCGCTCACTCCCATAGCATAACCGCTATTGATTGTCGTGGCGTTGATGGCCTCTTCGGGCAGCATCCTGTAGTTCACACAGGCAAAGGAGAGAATCAACTGCATGTTGCAAGAGGGGCTGGAGCCGGGGTTGCAGTCCGATGCCATGGCCACCGGCAGACCTGCATCCATCATCTTGCGCACGGGGGCATGCACCATATTGAGGAAAAAGGCGGCACCGGGCAGCACCGTAGGCATGGTCTCCGAGCCGAGGAGTGCCTCTATTTCGGCATCGCCGGTATATTCCAAATGGTCGCATGAGAGGGCATTGTGGCGCACAGCGCACTGTATGCCGCCACTATAGGCCAGCTCGTTGGCGTGTATCTTGGCACGCAACCCATATTTGGCACCGGCATCAAGCATCCGGTCGGTGTCCTCAACGGTGAAGAATCCCTGGTCGGTGAATACATCGATATAGTCGGCGAGGCCTTCTGCTGCGGCCTGGGGAATCATTTCGTTGATAACCAAATCGACGAAAGCCTCTTGACGGCCGCGGTATTCCATGGGGATGCCGTGGGCACCAAGAAGGGTGGCCTTAATGGTGAGCGGTGAGGTTTCTTTCAGCCGGCGGATGACGCGCAGCATCTTCATTTCCGCCTCGGTGGTCATGCCGTAGCCGCTCTTGATTTCCACTGCACCCGTGCCAAAGGATATCATCTGTTCGAGGCGTCTCATGGCATCCTCATAGAGCTGTTCTTCCGAGGCCTCCTGCACGCGCTTGGCGCTGTTGAGGATTCCGCCTCCGCGTTTGGCAATCTCCTCATAGGAAAGCCCACGGATTTTGTCGATATACTCTATCTCGCGGCTCCCGGCATAGACCAGATGGGTGTGGGAGTCGCAGAAAGAAGGCAGCACCATGCGCCCGGTGGCGTCGATGACTGTGTCGGCATTCTGCTCTTTAAGCTCCGACATGGGACCGAAAGCGGCAAACTTGTCGTCCTCGATAATCAGGTATGCATTCTTGATGGTTTCCATCTGTGCCATATCCTTGCCACAGACGCGGAGTTTCGGCTGGCGTTCCACCTGCACCAACTCCTTGATATTCTTAATCAGTGTTCGCATATTTTTACGTTTTTATTCCCAGTATTCTATTTCAAATTCGTTGATTCCTTCAGGACTCTTATTATAGACAAGGACACCCCGTTCGTCATATCGGGAATGACTATAGTCATAGAAAAGCTCGGAAGCGTCCTCGTAGCTTGTCCAGCGTGCTATGCTTTCTTGACGTGTGCCGTCAGGCCGGAAAGTGACAGTAACCTCGGCCCCCATATCTATTTCATAAATGTGGCCAGTTTGCGACGTGAGCACACCATGTGAATCGTAATGGTAATCGAGAGTGTCCCACGACTCATAGTACGTATTCTTTTGTGCAACAAGGCGTCCTGAGGCATCATAGAAATATCGAGTGTCGTGATAACCGTTTAAATTCTCGATGTCGCAGTATGTGCTTAGCAGGTGGCCAGCATCGTCATACTCACGGCGGAAACGGATTGTGTCAAACGCCCCCAAATAATAGATACATTCTGTCAAACCAAAGCGAGGATGCTCCTTTCGCGAAAGCAGAATCATGTCATGCTGTTCCATAGTGCCTTCCCTTGTATAATTCTCTGTCTTGATATGCTGCACTGTGCCATCTGGGGAATATGTGATGCTGCATCTCCAGATGGTTTCACGGTGCGGATTTGCACCCGTGGTAGGGCTGACCCATTGATAGGACTCCGTCATGGTAAGGCGGCCTTGGTCATCGTATTCATTATGGCAAGTGGAGTCGTCGCGGTAGCCATACCGGTCGAAATGCTCCGTCAGCTTCAGTTGCCGTGTTCCTGTCAGGGAGTCGACAGCATAGGTACGGATTGTACGGATATGATTGGTGTCGCGATGAATAAGCCACGTCATCTCGTCCAATGGCCATTGCCCCATGGTAGTCATCGCCAAAGTCATAAACACCGTCAATAGACAACCTTTTCTAATCATTATTTCAAAATAATTCTTGTTGTTGTCCGTCGGTTTTCAGTTTGCCGAGGTGCTGGTAGGCCAACGGGGTTGCCTCGCGGCCTCGGGGCGTGCGCTGCAGATAGCCTTCCTGTATGAGGTAGGGCTCATATACCTCCTCGACAGTTCCGGCATCTTCTCCCACCGAAGTGGCTATATTATTTATGCCCACCGGCCCTCCGTGGAATTTGTCTATAATGGTAGTCAATATACGCAAATCCATCTCGTCCAGTCCGTTGCTATCCACATTCAATGCCTTCAAAGCATATCGCGCTATGTCAAGTGTGATGGTGCCGTCGCCTTTCACTTGGGCAAAATCCCGCACCCTCCTCAGCAGCAAATTGGCTATTCGGGGGGTTCCCCTGCTGCGTCGCGCTATCTCGAAGGCAGACTCGGATGTAATCTTCAGCTGCAACAATCCAGCCGACCGGTTCACTATGCTTGCCAGTGTCTCCGGGTCGTAATACTGCAACCGGCAGGTAATGCCGAAACGGGCTCGCAAGGGCGCCGTCAGCATTCCCGACCGCGTGGTGGCTCCTATCAGGGTAAAGGGCTTCAGGTTCAGCTGCACACTGCGTGCTGCCGGCCCCGACTCTATCAGGATATCTATCTTGTAGTCCTCCATCGCCGAATAGAGGTACTCCTCCACCACAGGAGAAAGTCGGTGTATTTCATCTATAAAGAGCACATCGTTGGCTTCCAACGATGTGAGCATGCCTGCCAAATCCCCCGGCTTATCCAGCACCGGCCCCGAGGTCATCTTGATGTTCACCCCCAATTCGTTGGCTATAATATACGACAACGTGGTCTTGCCCAGCCCCGGAGGTCCGTGCAGCAACACATGGTCCAGTGGCTCGCCACGCTGTTTGGCCGCCCCCACAAAGATACGGAGGTTGTCCAGCACCTGCTGCTGGCCGGCGAAACTGTCAAACCCTTTGGGTCTTAACGCCCGCTCCACCTCTCGCTCCTGTGCCGACTGGCTATGCCCTGTTGCGTCCAAATTATTGTTCATTCTTCTGCGCTTTAAAAATGCAAAGATACGAAAAAAATAGTAATTATTATTTTTTTTATTTAACTCCCCATACTAAACACAGCAAATCAGCGTTACACCAATAAACGAATAATTATCTATTATATGAAATCAATCATTGTTGGAACGGACTTTTCCAAAGGTTCGTACGTGGCTTTGGAGTTGGCGGTCGACATAGCCAACAAAATGAAGTGTGGCATCACCGTTATCTGGGCCAAACGCGAAAAGATGCTGATGGACGAAGAACAGCAAACCGTCATGACCCTCCTCGCCGAGGAGAAATTGAAAGACCTTTGCGAGAAGCATCAGCCCAACCTCCTCTACGGCAAGATTCGTTGGCAAATCTGTTCCGGTCGCGTGGGTGCCGTCCTGGCACGTCAGGCACGCCACGAAAACGCCCCCATGATGGTTATCGGCACCAACGGCGCCTCCGGATTCGAGAAATACTGGATGGGCAGCACCGCCGTACGCATTGTCCAGGAAGCCCCCGTCCCAGTCCTCACCATACGTCAGGGATTCAACTTCCACAAGGACCTCGAGCGCATCGTGGTCCCCATCCGCGTCAATGTCAACTCCCGCCAGAAGGTACCACCTGCAGCCACTATGGCCAAAATCTTCGGCGCCGAAATCCACATCCTCGGACTCTCCGACTCCCCCGACCAACTGCCTCAGCTCCGCGCCTACATCATGCAGACAGCCGAATTTCTCGGCAACGAGAATATTAAATACACCTCCGCCATCAAGAACTACACCAACTACAGCGATGCCGTCCTCTCCTATGCCGACTCTATCAACGCCGACATGGTGGTCATCAACACCGAGCAGGACCGCATCATCTCTCAGTTCTTCCTCGGCACCAATGCCCAGCAGATTGTGCACAACTCACAGATTCCTGTGCTCTGTGTCCACCCGGCCGACATTTTCTCATTCTCCATTCTATGAGCAGAGTCATCGTCATTGGCGCCGGTGCCGCAGGCATGATGGCTGCCATCGCCGCCGCCGACCAAGGTGCACAAGTGGTGTTGGTCGAGAAAATGGACCAGCCCGGTCGCAAACTACGCATCACCGGTAAAGGCCGCTGTAACCTCACCAACACCGCCCCTCTCAAGGATTTCCTCTCCCACATTGGTCCCGACGGCCGTTGGATGCGCAACTGCTTTGCCCAGTTTTTCAACACCCAGCTCATGGACTTCTTCGAGCAGCGCAACGTGCCGCTGGTCGAGGAACGAGGCCACCGCGTCTATCCCCGCAGCGGCAAGTCGCTCGACATATTCCTGGCCCTCATCAACGACCTTGAGCAACGCCCCAATGTCGAAATTCATAAGAACTGCGCCGTCAAGAGTCTCACCGACGACCGCCACGGCGTGCGTCTGCAGGACGGCTCCACACTCCGCGCCGACGCTGTCATCATCGCCACCGGAGGCCTCTCCTACCCCACCACCGGCTCTACCGGCATCGGCTACCGCCTCGCCCTCGAGGCCGGCCATACCGTACTGCCCCAGGTGCCTTCCCTCGTCTCCCTCTCATGCAAAGAACCCATCCCCGCCGACCTCGTCGGGTTCGTCCTCAAAAATGTTCGTCTCTCTGTCACCCACACCGACGGCAAGAAAATCTTCGACGAGATGGGCGAGATGACTTTCGACAACCAAGCCATCGACGGCCCCCTGGTGCTCTCGGCCAGCCGTCTCGTCAGCCGCATGCTCAACAATGGCGAGACCCTCCTCGCGCATATCGACCTCAAACCCGCCCTCACTACAGAAACCCTCGACCACCGGCTCATCAACGACCTCAACGCCAACGGCAACCGACTTTTCCACGATGCCCTGCGCCTGTGGCTCCCCGCCGAAGTGATTCCCCTGGCACTCGACAGACTCCATATCGAATACTACAAACGCCTGCACCAAATCAATGGCGCCGAACGCAAACGGCTACTCAATTTCCTCAAGAATGTGGAATTCACCCTCTGTGGCACTGGCGACTACAATACAGCTGTGGTCACACAAGGCGGTGTGGACACTAAGGAGGTCAACCCAAAAACTATGGAGTCCCGACTGGTGCCCGGCCTCTATTTTGCCGGCGAGGTTCTCAACCTCGACGCCGACACTGGTGGCTACAATCTCCAGATAGCCTTCTCCACCGGCTTTGCCGCAGGCCGAGCCGCCGCCTCCTTAACGGAATAAATCCCCACCGCAATACAATAATATTTCAACCTGTACGTTATGGGAATTGAAAAATATTCCAACGTATAGGTTAAAATATTATTGAGCATGGATAAGCAGATTGTAAAAAGAGTCATCCTTGAACGTCAGCAGGAGGTACGGGAAAGAGTACTGGTAGTCCGCCCTATTCCATTTGAGGATAAGATGAACTACGTACTTGTGGGTATTCGAAGAGCAGGAAAATCATGCCTGATGGTACAAGACATGCAACAGCGCATCAACAATAAGTCAATGAAGGTCGAGGATTTTCTCTACATTAACTTCGAGGACGAGCGCATCCGCTACATGCAGGCCTCCGAGCTTGGAGTGATTCTTGACTGCTATGCAGAAATGTTTGGCGACAAAAAGCCGTTTATCTATCTTGATGAGGTGCAAGTAATCGATGGGTGGGAGTCATTTGTACGCAGACTGGCCGACCAACAATACCGAGTGATGGTTACTGGGAGCAATGCCAAAATGCTGAGCAGCGAGGTGGCAACAACCCTCGGCGGGCGTTTTATTATCCGCGAAGTCTGGCCGTTTTCTTTTTCCGAATACCTCCTGTACCACCAAACTGAACTTCACAACAACTGGATGTTCGACCCAAATATTTTACGCAACATTGCACGACAAATGGACTCATATTTGGCAAACGGTGGTTTTGCCGAAACCTTTAATCTTATTGACAAACGCGAATGGGTGAATAGTCTGTACCAGAAAATCCTGATGGGGGATATTGTGGCGCGCAACAATATCCGAAACATCCGCAGTATCCGGCTTTTGGCTAAGAAACTGGCTGAATGTGTCACACAGCCTGTATCGCTAACTCGACTGCAAAATATCGTGAAGTCGACAGGAGAAAAGGTTAGCCTGACTTCGGTAAAAGACTACTTACAATACTTCGAAGACAGCTACATGACCTTTGCCCTGACCAACTTTGTCTCTCCTTTCACAGAGCAGGAGACCATCAAAAAACGTTATTTCTCTGACAATGGTCTGCTAAACAACTTTCTGTTCA
>JAEEGH010009692.1_pt1 | contig 22389 bp, 27 predicted proteins | sample 9134181 | NCBI WGS metagenome assembly JAEEGH01 (sample SAMN16246544, study PRJNA631951) | gut metagenome | biome: gut microbiome; feature: rumen; material: DP-attached | host: Bos | place: Iran: Karaj | collected 2018-10
TGCTCAGTAATGAAAGCTCAAGTACGTTTACGGAAAAGATCATCCGCATGGTGAAAAATGCAAAGCTCAACACTCAGTGGAGGAATAGTTTTATGGAATTCGAAAGACAACTGGCCTATTCATTCCGAGAAGGCAAGGCCGAAGGAAAAGCTGAAGGTATGGAACTGGGCAAAGCCGAAGGAAGAGACGAAAAAGCGGTGGAAGACTCTATTGAATTCTTAAGAAAGGGTATTGCTCCTGAAATAATTGCCGAATGCGTAAAACTTCCACTGGAAAGGGTTCTGGAACTGGAAAAAGAGATAAAAAAGGAAGAGCTCTGTTAAAATAATCAGAAACTTATTTCTATCATAATTTCAGTCTGCAAATCAAATTGAATTTTGTAATGCAGGCTGAATATTTACAAAATATGATATGTGCAGTTGCCATCTTTTCCAGTATTTTCATTAATAAATTTTCATCAATTCTAACTGGAATAAAATAATTTCATTTTACATAATTATTTAAATATACCTGTCTCATTTAATGATAAGTTCATGTGATAACTTTCTCTTATACAGGAGAATTATCATGAGACATGCAAAGAATAAGCCATCATTATTTAACAGAGGTAGGTATGAAGAGGAAGTTATAAATCTTATATGTTCCGGAATGAAAGATTATTTATTGCAGAAATTTCATACTTACAATTCTATGTCCATAATTATGACTGAAAACTCTAAGACTCACGAAAACATTGAACAAAAAAATCTATGGAAACTATTTTCAAAAGACATACTATCGTTTCCCGCTTCAAGTAATACTCGTCATGTATTTTCTAAAGACAAAAAAGCTGTATTTATTCTAAAAAATGAAACTGAAATTAACGATTATAAAATACAAACTGAATTTTCTCTTACCCATCACATATTAAATAATTCTCTTAATCTTCAATTAAACTTTAAACTAAACTCACAATCAATTATTATACTTGATGAAGACCTTAAGACCTTTAAGGATTTTTATCCCTACACAATTAATTTGCTTAAAACATTCTGGAATGATTGCCTGAATATAGAATCTAAATTTCTTACTTTCATGAAAGAAAAAATTCCTTCATTTAAAAACACACAAATCGCAGCAACTTCAATTGAATTAATTATAAAGAAATTCATGGTTGACATTCCATATTCAATTACTTATAAGGATTTATACATAGAGTTGAACTTTGAGAAAGAAAAACAAAAACCGTTAAAAATATTTTATGTAGATTTTTTGAAAAACCCATCCTGTTTAACAGACATTCTAAAAAAAAAGATTTCATTAAAGAAAAATAATTATTTCTGATTTTGAAGAGTTTACAATAATTACGACATTCAGTTTTCTACGTAACTGCAAGGATTAATTTCTAGGCAGATAATTCATTATAAAATATATATTTATATTCATTTACAGAAATTTCGTTTTCTATAAAATCTTTCAACTGGAGTCCCTTACCTTTATTGTTTACAAGATCATACCACCCATTGCAGTCCATTATTTGTACAAAATTTCCAAAGCACTTTCCCCATCCAGACAAAAGACACTTTTTGAGTTCCACAAGGTTTTCACAATTCTCCTTACTTCCACACTGAACAACAGTGCGGTCTCTATAGAAACGGATTCTGACCGCCCCTCTTTTAAGAACTTCCAGAAGAATCATATTTCGAGCAAGATCAGATTCATCACAGTAAATAGCATCTGCGGGGAGTCCATTACTTTCACACAACTTCTGTTTTTCTTCCTCACTGAATCCAAGAATTTCAGGATGCTTTAAAAAGAAATTGATATGACGATTTTCAAGTTCATAAAAAATTCCATCCTTATACCACATTCCTATTGAGCCCATATAACTTCCCATACTTAATCCTCCTTTACAAGTTTTACAATGCATAATCCTAAATGTTTATCCAAAACTAAAGGTTCACCAAATGCAATAATTTTCCCATCTTTTTCAACCCGAAAATAATCCTGTGAATTTTCCATCAGTTTAATTATCTGTCCGGTTTCAAAGTGAACTTCTTCATTAACAAACTGTCCACCAATAATAACTCTTGTATTGAAAGATGAATTACAATCGTCTTTAACCGCTGAATTATCTTTAAATTTCAAACCAAAGTTTTGTTCAATAAGAAGTATCTCAGCCACACCTATTTTAGTACCATCTTTATACACATCAAATCCTTTTTCTGCTGCCATAAGAGTTTTATTAAGTTCAATTATTTTCCCTGGAATTAATTTATCTGTATCAGACAAATTACAGCGCCCCATTTCTAAAAAAAGATTCTGTCCAGAAAATTTCAGAGGAATTACATCTAAAGTTTCATCATTGTGTATAAGTTTTTTTGCAAGATTTCTGGAGAAAAATAAATTCATCGTTCCTGTATATTCACCTGCTTTGACCTCATATGTAACAAGAGTTCCAATTTCATAATATGGAATTTGTTCAGTAAACTGAGGATTTGAATACACAGATATCTTTTGAATTTTTTCCTGTTCTTTGTGAAAAAGATTACAAAAAGTCCCGGAAATAATTTTCAAGACTGGCTTAACAAAATAATTTTGAATTATTTTTAAATCCAGTCCATCAGGTTCTTTGTTTCTGATTTCTTTCTGTTTAAGAAGGCCACCAAAAGAAATTTCCGGAGCAACTTCAAACAAACCATCTTCCCCAAGAAATTTAAATGAGCTGATAAAAGTAGGATTTGGAATACTCTTCAGAAAATCATCGCAGGAAATTACATCAAGACTGACAGTACGAATATGAGTCTTAATCTTTAACTCCCTGCTGACATAATCTGTAATTTTTCTTGCAGCAGTTTCTGAGGCATGGCATAAGAGCTGTCTTTCTTTTCTGGTAAGAAAATCAGGACAACTTATATCATAAGATATTTCTTTCTTAGATTGTCCATCAGAATTTTTTTTATCCTTTTCACTTCCAGAAGAAATGGCTGAAAGCAATTGATCAATTTCATCCTTAGTCAATACTTCACTCATATGCAGCCTCCTGCCGTAAAAAAAAATTATTCCCCAAACACTTTTACAAACTCGTTATAATTGTGTCTGTCCCGCATGGTAGAAAACACTGCAAATTCCACCGTTTCAAAAAATCCCTTGTAGTATTTCAAAGCATCAAAAGCTGCATGAGCCACAACTTCAGGACGATTTGCAAAAGCACCACAGCCGAAAGCTCCCAGAATTAAAACTTCAGCTCCCATTTTTTTGGCTGCTTCAAGAATTGCAGTAAAACGTGTAAGGTGAATTTCATATTCCTTATCTGTGTCAAACCAGAGGCCTCTTAAATTTGGTGCCGCAGCAGTAATTACATCAACTTTGTACCAGTCTTTTTCTTCCATCCGTTCTGGAACTGGAGTGTCTGTTTTACAAACCACAACACCAGGAGAATAAATAAGATCATCGTTGCCGGTAAAATCCATTCTGCGATTCTCAAAAAGTCTTACATGATAATTATAAAAATCCATCATCATTTTTGAATCTTTGATACATGGATAAAGAGTTGAACAACGACAAAGACATTCTTCCTGAGCATTGGCACCTGTAATGACCCCGCCACCAACATGATGATTATTTGCAAAATTCAGAACAGCGACTCTCTTTCCGGCTTTTGCATATTTTTCTGCAGCCTCAAAAGTCCGTTTTGAACTTGTAAATACCTTTGTTTCAAGGGATGGATTTTTTTCTTCAGTTTCCACAGGAAAATCCTCCCCCTCTTTCCAGACAAACTGACTGGATACAGTTTTTGCAACAGCATCAGAAAGTTTCTTATTTTCTGAAATCCAGTTCATTGTGTCGTTGAAAACTTTTACATTTATTTCGTGAGAATTAATATATTTATTTGTCTCATCCTTTTTTTTATTCTTATTTGAAAGAAAATCCAGCGCTTCATCAATTTGCAGATTCAACGCTTCTAAATCATTTAATTTGTCAGAAAGACCATATTTTTCAAGAAATTCCTTTTCATTGTCCAGGTGAACAAGCAGAAGAATATCATTAATTTTCATTTCCTGTTCCAATAAGATCTTAATCAAAACCAGATTTTTTTCATCTCCTTCCAGAACCCTACCTTTTTTTTCCATACTTAACTCCTATAAAAACTATGATTTAAAGATTTTTCAGAAAGCACGATATCCCAGTTTTTCCAACGGAAAACTGAATGTGATAAAAAGTACAAATATACTTTCTATCACGGCTTCTAAATTATTTTTTCCTTTAATTTTCCGGTCTTCTGGCCTCCTTAAAGAATTCCAGTGGATCAACAGACAGAACTTCTGCAAGGGCACAAATTCCCCTGATTGAAAGATGCTGACCTTCTTTGAGACGATAAATTGTGGGAAGTGAAAGACCGGTTCTCATACTAAGATAGTCACATGTGTAACCTGACTTCTTAATATACTTTTTGATATTAGAGCTCACTACTTCTTCTACACGGAACTCTAAAAAATCAGAATAAGAATTGTTAAATACAGCCATAAGGCCCTCCTTTTAGCCAGATATCGCCCTGGCAAGTTGGTAAATAAATTCGGCGATGATTCCTTTGCATGAATCTTTACGATTTTATTTTAATGCAAAGAAATTATATTTCCACGGACAAATTGTCCGTTGAATTAATTATGTAATAAATGTAGCACAAAATGTTAACTAAGTGGTCGCATGATCTGCGACTTTTTAAATTTTTCTAATTTTTTATTTTACAGAAAATCTGTTGATTATACTCATGTAAAATCCAATCTACTTCTACAATATTATAAATTTTGTTTTCAACACAATACTGAACAATAAGATCAAATTTTTTTGCTGGATTAAATGCAAAATTTGCTGTAGCCAGAAATTCATCAAACTCTTCTTTATTAAGCTCAAGAGCGAGTCCAAGAGCCATTACTGAACGTTTATTAGGTGTATGTCCACTGATAATTTTTGAAAAGAGTCTCTTGTCAACAATCAAGGACTTATTATAAACCGTTGGATTATCAAATCCTTTAGCATTTATAAATTTTATAAGCAGATCCTGAAAAGTCTGATGTTTATCATTCAGCTTCAAATATTGATCAACAGAAATATTCTTATCTGTTTTATTAATGGTATTACAATCATTTATACTTTTCTGAGAATTATTCTCAGTCTTAATCTTTTTTGAAGAGTCTTTATACTCTTCTTTATTTTGACTCCTTAAATATTCATCACGTTTAAAATAGTAATCTTTTATTTCTGAACCATTGTTTATATCTTCTTTTTCCTCAACATAATGTTCATCAATATATGTTGTAATATTTGAAAACAACTTACTGGAAATTATAAGAGATTGTTTGTCATAAACCACAAGAACAATTTCCATATCATTTTTAAAAAGAAACTGATTTATTTCATCCAGTGCAATTGACAGACTAACATCCACAGGAAATCCATAGTTTCCTGTTGCAAGAAGAGGAATTGCTATACTTTTGCACTTTAGTTTATTAGCTAAGTTAAGAGAATTACGATAGCAGTTCCGTATAATATCAGGTTCCCCCTGATTACCATCCTGCCATCGAATACCAACAGTATGGATGATATATTTTATTCCATTTGATTTTTTAAGATTGCAAGCCGAAGTATAAGCTGCCTCACCACGTTCTATCTCACCAATTTTTTTTCTCTCTGCAAGAAGTTTATCAGCACCCGCTGCAGTATAAACTGCAGAATCAGTTCCTGAACCTATAACCGGATAGTAATTTGCAGTGTTCACGATTGCTTCCGTGTGAACTTTTGTAATATCATTACGCTCGATTCTAAAGGACATATTATTTATACCTCTCCATCATAAACTTCCGTGACTTAACATTTCTCAAAAAATAGTTACACTGAATTAAAGTCACAATAATTATAATAAAATACCTGTTCTCAGGGGGCCCTGACAGTTGTTACAAAAACACAAGACCTTTAATACAAATACATTATAACATAGAAATTTATCATTAAATGATATAATGGCTGATTTTTTCAAATTATGAGTTTATGAAGAAATCTAATCAACTGAAACTTGAGAGCTTTTAAAAAGCTAATATTCTTCAACAATACTACTTTTTTTTGGATTTTTATCGCTGAAATATCATGTATTTAGTTTTCGAATAAATCATCCATCAAAATGACATTAGAGAATACACTGCTATACTCATTTTTCTTTAATTCAAAGGTTGTTACTAAAGTGCTGCGGATTACAACTTTTGGAGATACCATTTTTTGAAGAAGAGATTCTCTTGTAAGCAGCGTTTTATAATAAGGCTTATCTACTTCATATTCTCCACTGTAAAACTTCAATTCGCACATATTTATTACATTATCATCCCGAATAATAAGCAAATCAATCTGCGTTCCATCTTCGTCATCAGGTCTTTTAGACCATGCAGAAGTTTGTGTAACTACACCAGAAATGCCGAGTGCCTTTTTACACTGTTCTACATGATTGAAACATACATTTTCAAAAGCAAAACCACGCCATGAGGATATAGATTGAGAAGTATTATTTTGCTGCCAGAATTTTTCATTTGTTGTTTTTATCTCTTTCATGAAATGATGATAGAATATGCAAAATGGATCTACTAATTTGTAATGAACACTTCTTTTGCTTAAGCCAAAGGGATAATATTTAACAATGAAATCACTTGCAAGAAGGGCTTTTAAGCTTTTGGTAAAAGTTTCTCCATCTGAAATATCTAATTTTTCTAAAATTTCAGCTCTCGTATAACCTGCATTTTTTGTTCCTAACAGATTGACGATTGCTTTTATATAATCTGGATTTTGAAATGCAGATGCAAAAAGTCTGTCATATTCATCTCTTAGCGGAGCATTCTTTGCAAAGCAGATGTTATCAATATTTTGAGGAAGACTATATTCTCCGTTTACATACCCCAGATAAAAAGGAATACCGCCGAATACCATGTAACTTTGAACTATATCATATCTGGAGATTTTTACATTATTTGATTTATAAAAATCCTCACATTCAGAAAGTGTAAATGGAGAGAGCTTTATTTCATAAGTTACCCTATTATAAAGCCCTCCATGTGCATTTATCAGTTTATCTAATATCCATGAATTTGCACTACCACAGACAACCAGCATAAGATTTTTTCGGTGACAAGCCCAAGTATTCCAGAAACCTTCAAAGGCTTGAATAAAACTTGAACGGGGAGTATCGAGCCATGGTAATTCATCTATAAAGATTAACTGTTTTGTTCCTGTATCAATTTTTTGAAGGAATTTTTCTAAAAGAAAAAAGGCATCAAACCAGTTCTTTGGTTTCTCACATTCCTCCATTCCATGAAGGAGAAGAGATTTATAAAAATGTTCCAATTGATTTTTTAGTTGACCTACAGCATCCTTTTGATCTTCAGGCGCCAAACCTGCATGACGGAATGTAATTCGTCCTGAAAAGGTTTCATCAACAAGATATGTTTTTCCAACACGACGACGTCCGTATATTGCAACAAATTCTGCACTGTTTTTATCATAGAGTTTATTTAGTTCTGCTGTTTCTTTCTTTCGTCCTATCATATAATCCACCACGCATTAAAACCGAGGCGAGTTAATATTTTTAGTCTTTCGCCTCGGTTTTAACTATATCACGCGTAAATAGTGGAGTCAATGTCGCGTTGTTGTAAGTGTCTCAAAAGGATAGAATCTCTTAAAATACTAAACTATATCTGTATTAATGTCATAACTAATATCATACATTATTCTTAATCAATTGTTTCGCTATTATAATTATGAAAATGCAAGGTATCGCCAGTGAGAATTCCTTTTTTTTGATAGTTATCGCTGAAGAATAATAAGATTATTACATACAAATACCTATGTTGTTGAAAGAATAACTTATTACCCTTCAAACCTTTTGATTCAAATTTTTAATTCAAACAACCTGGCATAAGATTTTCAAAATAAAACTTTTTTATTTTGAAGTCATATAAAGAGTCTCATTTGTTGTTCTATCATTTATAAATGCCTGTAATTCTGAATTATCCACTTGATAACCTTTTTCTTTCCACATTTCTACTAATCTTAGAATCTTAGCTTTTCTCTTTTCTTCATTCCTTTTTGGATAAACCCATCCTTAGGAAGCAAATCTTTGATTTACCATTGTCCATTTTTTCATATCATAAACACCTTGAACTTTATCATATTCGTAAAACCAAGCTTTTCCATCAGGGGCATATAAATTTAAACCATATTTATAAAAATGGGTTCCACCTACTAAAAAATCAAGGATCTTGAACCCAGACTTCTCAATGCTTTCTCCTTCAGCATCTACTATATAAATTTTTTTCATACTTTCCTCTTAAAAATTATTTGTCCCAAAATTTTTATTTCTCTAAAATTATATTAAAAAATCTTCCTTCATGTATTTCTAATCTTCGCGTGCGTTTATAGTCATATCTATAGTATCACTTACAAGAGTCAGAATCAGGTCTTTTCCGCATTTAGGACAAAATCTTGAATTTTTATCAATTTGTTTTCCACAATACACACACGCTTTTTTTGTGTCTTCAAAAGTCTTTTTTCCACATGAAGGACAATAGTCTGCAAAAAAACTAACTTTACCACCACAATACTTACATTTCATAATTACTTTTCTCCTTGAATTAATCTATCAAAATTGTTCAAAACAAATTCTGTTTTTACCTGTGTAATAAATTTTTTATCATTGAGTAAATGACCTACTGTTACCAGAAAACCTCCAACATCTAGTTTTTTGAGTGATTTTCTAATCATTTCTGGATTATCTGTTGCAGCACCAACAGCACTTCCCATTGCTACAAGAATAATATTACTTGTTGATGCAATAACATTGGAATAAGTGATAATTTTTCTTGTGCGTACTTCATAAAGTTTTGTATCAACCTCAGAATCTAATCCAAATGTAAGCCGGTGAATCATTGCAATAATGATATTAATTGCTTCTGCTAAAGCCGCCTGTTTTCCGACATTCAGGACATTTGACATATCTAATCCATATTTTGCCAATGTACTTCCAAGTTTTGGATTAAAAGTTGTAACAATAGGGAGTGGAAGGCTATTTTTAGAATTAACGTCAGATAACAAATGAACAGCCTCTTTTGCAAGTGAAGTTCCTACAATTATTTTGCCTTCCATTCCCTGATTAGTTAGTTTGTCAAAAGTTTTTTCAAGAACCAATGCAGTATTTGCATTTGATTTAAAATAATCTCGTAAGTTATTTGAACCTACATGATAAGAATTAAATTTTGCATCCGTAACTGTACTAGTTGCAATATTTGCAGTTCCAAAGATCCAGCCAAGAACAGAATCATGACCAAGAGTTGCTGCTCGATGGCCTAATTTACCATATCCAGAAAGAGGCTTTCCAAATTTTTCCCCGCCTATGTTCAAATCAAATGGAACTGGATGAGAAATAATTTCTTCAAGAGAAGGATTATATAAACGATGGCTTCTGTCACTGCTTGCATTATGAGGATCGAATCTATTTTCTCCTAATGTATTTTTTGCAGATTCCTGATCTCCTAACCTTTCTTTAAAATCAGTAAGAAGATACTGACGTGCACACTGCAAAGCCGTTGCAAAAAATAAAAAAGCAATATCTTGACCATGAAGTTTTGTTCTTTTCTCAAATTCAATTTCGAGATCTGTAATTATCTTTTCAGAATCTCCAGCAAGATTTGCAGCACGCTGACTTTCTTCAACCAATGAATCACCAGAAATAATTATTTGGTCTGTATCCTTTTTTATTGAAGCACGTTTTGAACGCAATTCTTCTAAATTTGTCATTTTCTTCTCCATTAACATGCCATTTTTTCCAGACGTTCTTTATAGTCTTGTGCTGAATCCATCATTTCCTGGTATTCTGGAGAAGAACTTTGTTCCATACAACTTTGAAGTTCAATAATTGTCTGTTCATATTCATCAAGCAAGGCTTCGTATTCAGATTGCTTTTTTCTCCAAAGATTACAATTTGCAAGAAAAGCATCAGCCTGTTTCTGAAGCTTAATCTGATATTCGCGGGAAGCTCTTTTGTAGCCAGATATTTGCCCTTTAAAATAAGCTTCGCGGTTTGCTTTCTGATTTATTCCTTTTACAATGCCGGTTTTTGATTCTGTCGTATAGGATGTGTCAGCTTCTCTATCAATCTTAATAATTTCTTCAAGAATATTTTTTAATGGTTCTGCATAATAATCTACAGATATATCAAGCCAATCCTGTTTCCAAATATCATTTGTATTAACATTCAAAGAAAGATGAAGATCTTTTTTACCTTTCACCTCGATACTTTTGATGGCTGAATATTTAATGAATGTGTACCCCTTTAATTGACCTGAAGTACGAATATAAAATCCAGAAAGCATAAATAAAATACCATTCTTACATTTTTCAGCATCTGGATTTATTACCCCACTATCAATGGAATACATTGCAGCCATATCAGCTTCAAATAAATTTTTGTCAAATTTTAAGAGATTGGATTTTTTATCAGATGGGAATGTTTTGTAGGAATAGAAAACCCAATATCGTTTATTATTATAAGTTAAATCACAATCAGCTAATTCTCCACAGTATTTTTCTACAATTGCTGCAATTTCATCATGTTTAGACATTTTTTTACCCTCCTATTATTTATGTTTATTAATCCAATCTGACATCTTGTCTAGAAATTTTTTAGGATTTCTTAAAATAGCAAGGATACCAAGAATTAAAATTATTATACCTAAAATTGTACCTAAAATTTCACCCATTTATTTTTTCCTCTTATAAAAAAATCTTAAACTAATTATGGTCTATCTATAAAGCATGAAAATATAGGGATAATTTGATTTATATGCTTCTTCTTCAGAAAAAAAAAATTTTTGTGCTGGATATAAATCCTTCGAATTTAATTCATTAACAGTTAAGACATGTTTTCCTTGTGACTGCATCCATTTAAAAGCTCGTTTAACAGGATCATCACTCCAAGTTACACGTCCTGAACACATCGGCCCTCCAGATTTCCTTGTATAGAAATGCTCTACTATCATACCAGTTTTCATGTTAAATATAGTCGCATTATTATCCTTGCCATCAATTTCAATCTTGAATAATCCTTCATAAGCTTTATTACCAAATAACCCTGATAAAATTCCCATTTTTTTCTCCTTCCAGAATACATTTAAAAAACTTTATAAACTTTGTTTTTCGTAGCTGTACTCAAATTAAATACAGCCTCGTTTTTAATAGTTCGGTAGTCTAAATAATTTCATCTTAAACTATCTAAATACCTTCCCTATTTATTAAATCTTTATTATGGACAAACCTTATTTAAGAATTGTGCACATCTATCACCTGCCGGCCCAATTAAGTAAGAATCTCTCAATTCAATCCATGGAGAACCTGTTACAGATCTTCCAACCTTATAGATTTCAAAATATGATTTTCCATCCGTCATTGCATCTGCTTTATTCCAACCTCTTACTAAGCTTATTGCATTAAATGGAACCCCACCATATGAAGAAAAATAAATAGTATCTTGAGTAACTATAAATCCTTTCTTCATTGAGCCAAAAAGAGTTGCATCGTATATAGCTACAATATCATTTGCACTAACTTTATTGTGTGCTATATAATCTATAGCCTTTTGTAATTTATCTGATGGAATATTTTCTACCAGACACTCACTTCCTAAAAATTTACTTGCAGCTTCTTTTACTGTCATTATAACCTCCAGTTTTTATCTAAATCATTCATCCTATGAATCCAACTCATCAAAGGTCCTTAGCCCGAACTTCAAAAAAATATCTCTTCGTAATATTTAATCACATCATTTCCACTCTCCTTATTTCTATTTTACTTCGCGCCCCACGACATCTACTGTCATGAGTATCTTTATTATCTGTACATCTGCTCTGTACGCTGTAATTCTTCCTTCACTTCTTCCACCAGCTCCTCCGGTCCCAGAACCTTTACTGTATGTCCCTGTCCTAGAATAAAGCGCAGAAGTTCCTTCTTTTGGGTGGTCTTAAACTTCAGGTACACGCTTCCGTCTTCTCGTTCTTCAAGTATCTGGTCTGAGTGCCAGATTCGATTTGTAGCGTAAGTTGCAATTTCTTTATCAAACAGGAGCTCAACTTCAAGAGGAGTTTTATCACTAAGCCAGACACCCATTTCTGAATCGAAGTAATCTGAGGTCTTAAAATCTTTCGGAATGCTGAATTTCTCTGTAGTCATTACAGCGTTTTTCATTCTTCCAAAAGAGAAAATTCGGACATCGCCTTTATCATGACACTTACCGATTACATACCAGTTTCCTCTCTGGCAAACTGCATGATATGGATCTATTGTTCGTTCCATATAAGATGATTTTTGAAGAGGCCTGTAATCAAATGAAATAGAGAAACCTTTCTTGATAGCTTCAAATATTATTGTGAAAAGTTCTGGTTTTATATTTTCTATTCTATCGGGTATAAAAGTAATCCTGGGATTTAAAAATGATGTATCTACAGTTATACGATCTGGCAAACAGTTTGTAATTTTTTGAAATACAGAACGAAGCTGATTTTCTAATGGTGTATTACGATATTGTCCTAAAAGGGGATTTAATATAGCGACAGAAAGTGCTTCTCCCTCGGTAAGAGGAATACTTTTTATAAAAAAATTCTTTTCAGTGTAATGATAACCTCGACTATCACTTTCAATGGGGGCATTAAGAGTATCACGCATGTATTCTATATCTCTCTGAATTGTTCGCGAACTATAGCTTCCATCTTCAATGGAGTTAGCAATTTCTTTTGCTGTGTACCATCTTCCCGATTGCAACAATTCATCAATTTTTACTATGCGCCAGTTATTAATCTTTATCTGCCGTTCCATATCTTTTTATTCTGTAAACTTTTGGTGTTAGTCAAAACTTATTATGACAAAATATGTCTTATTATACACCTATAAATGTCTAATCGCAACATATTTATACTAAACGTGTTGTGTATTAATATTCAGAATATTACATTATCGTTGAAAAATATATGCATGACTTCAGATGATATTCAAACTAGACTTGGAGAGAATGTAAAACGCATTCGTAAGGAACAAAAATTAACTCAATTTCAGCTTGCTGAAAAAGCTGATCTTTCTGAAGAAACTGTAAAGAATATAGAGCTTTCCAGATGTTGGACAAGTGATAAAAATCTTGCAAAACTTACAAAAGCTTTGCAAGTGGACATCCATTGTCTTTTTTTACCAGTTTGTACTTCATTTGATAATGATTCAGAAAATTCTTCAGTAATTAAAAAGGCTATAGCAGAAAATTTGAAGAATTATGTTAATTCCGTTCTGGATGATCTCACTTCTAAAAAAATCAAATGACAATGCCATGGGTGGTAAGGGATAAGATTTTTATGGCATTGTCATTAAATACTACATTATTAATTTGCTGTTTCTGTTGCTAATGTGATTGTGTTTTCATCAGGTGTTTCACCAGTAAAAACTCGTCTTGTAGCATCCAGAACTTCTTTACAGTTTGCAGAAAAATCTTTTCCTGTTTTCTTAAGCTTATCTTTTACATTTTTCAAAGCAGGTTTTGTTTCTGCATAATCTGAAACTACTTTTCCAGTAACTGCAAGTACTGTGGCGGCAATACAGGTTCCAATTAATCTCTTTATCATAAAAATCTCCTTTAAAAGCTCCGCGTTAGCGGTCTTTTTTCAACGTTCTTGCTTGTATTATAGATTGATGATAATGACAACTAATGTCATGGGTGTTTTTTTTTGTTTCGTTTTTAGGCATCGTTAGAAGAAATAATAGTAAAACCTGTAGCTCGATCATGTTTTACAGTTTGTATTGAACCATCCTGCCTCGTCTGGGTTTCTGTAACAAATCTTGTGTTTTTGTCTGTAGACTTTGAATTCTTGTAAGTATAAAAATCACATTCTTTCATGAAGTTTGACATTTCATTATATCTGTCTACTAAATCATTGTAGTCAGCTACATTTTTATCATATTGTTTACGAACTTCATTTATGACATAACTTACAAGAGCAATGCCTCCAGTTATCAACAATTTTTTGAACATAAAGCTCCTCCTTTAATTATTAAACTAAATTTAGAATAACATTCTGGGTACGACAAAAACTGTCATATTTCCTAATTTTTTTCCCAAATCCACTGTATTTTTTGCACTTTCTTTGCTGATTATATATATGAGGAGTTAGAAAAATGAAAGAAGGTCAAAATCAGTTTAGGGAAGACTCAGATGACTTATATTTTCAGGAAGCGGCATTCTTTGATGCTGATGATTTTGTGGAAGAAGATAATGTAACCCGCAAAGCAGTCGAAACATTTGGAATCAAATATCTTTTTCCCTGGCAGAGAATTGTAATTCAAAACATTCTTGATGCCGCCCAGATTGACGTCACACAAAATGAGTCAAAAGTTCAATATCTGGATGATTCCAGTGATGAGGAAACAATTGAAGAAGAAAATTCCGAACTATTAAACAAAGGCCGTCAGATTGTACTTTTACCTACAGGTGCAGGAAAATCCCTCTGCTTTTTAACACCTGCACTTCTGCTTCCAGGTCCCACACTGGTTCTCTATCCCTTACTGGCCCTCATGTCAGACCAGAAACGCCGCATGGATGAAGGTCATATGAAATCCGTTGTTTTCCGGGGAGGTCAGAGTGATGAAGAGAGAGAAGAAAACTTCCGGCAAATAAAAGACGGAGCCCGAATCATTCTTGCAAATCCTGAGGTTCTTCAAAATAAAAGTCTCTTAAAAAAACTTGCAGCCTGTAACATTTCCCACATTGCAATTGACGAGGCCCACTGTGTCTGGGAATGGGGCTCAACTTTCAGACCCGCATACCTGGCTTTGGGAGATATAATCAAAGAATTAAAAGTTCCACTTGTAACAGCTTTCACAGCCACTGCTTCTCCCCTTGTACTTGAAAAAGTTTCCAGCGTACTTTTTGATGGTAAAGCCCACATTGTAAGAAGTGACGGAGACAGACCAAATATTCACTACAAAGTAATCAACGCCTACGCAAAAAAAAGAGCAGCCTTTCGCCTCGCAGTCACTCAGGAAAAACCTCTTATCATATTCTGCGGTACAAGAAAAAAATCAGAGGATATGGCCAGAGAACTTGCTGAATATTACGGCAGGGATAAAGTAAAATTTTATCATGCAGGAATGGAAAAAGAAGAAAAATCATTTGTTGAAAAATGGTTTTATCCAAAGGAAGATGCTATCCTCTGCTGCACCTGTGCCTTTGGAATGGGAGTAGATAAAAAAAATATCCGTACAGTAATTCACCTGGAAGCCAGTCCCACTGCTGAGGCCTACATTCAGGAAGCCGGCCGGGGAGGACGTGACGGAGGAATCGCAAATGCAATTTTGTTATGGAGTCCCCAGGATCACAAAAAATATAATCAGTTCGCACCAGATTCCAGAGAGCGGGTTCTTATGACTTTTGCCGAAAGCACAACCTGCAGAAGGGAAGTTCTTTTAAATGCCCTGGGCGATCAGTTAACTTTCTGCGATGGTTGTGATATCTGTCAAACAGGAGCTGCAGCTGAAAGTGCCAGAGATGCAGATAGCGTAATAAAGTTTATGAAAAAAAACAAAAAGATTTATACCAGAGAAGGACTCGAAAAAATTTTACTGCAAAAGTTTAATTCATGGGATTTATCCAGATACAAAAAAAACATCTGGGATGATAAGGATATAAAGGAAATAATATGCCAGCTGGAAGAGGAAGGTAAAATTCTTCCCTGCAGATGGCCCTGGCGAAAACTTTATACAGTTAAAAAATCAAAAAGAAAACTTCCTCCTATTACAATTCCAGAAGCATATAAATCAGTTCCTGATATCCGCTGATTCGGGAATTAAATCCTTTTGGATTCCGGCCAAATTCCTTAAAGCCAAATTTTCTGTACATTTCCAGAGCCTTTGTATTGTCAGAAACTACATCAAGCTCCAGCTGCACATAGCCTGCTTCTTTCGCACATTTTATACATGCAGCAGTCAGAGCCTTTCCAATTCCCAGCCCCCAGTAATCTTTCAATACACTAATTCCAAATTCAGCCCTGTGTTTAACTTTATACTTTGAACCGATCGCGTCAATCCCTGCCATTCCTATAATTTTATTATCCATAACAGCAAGTATTTCTATTTCGTCAGGACTTTCAGTTTTTGCCGCAAGATGATCACTTTCAGCCTTTTCATTAAAGGAATTTTCATCACTATATGACAACAAAAAATCCGTTTCTTCATGAGTTTTGTTGAATACTTCAAATACAGCCTGACCATCCGAAAAATCCCCGTTTCTCAGCATAACCTGACTGCCATTTTTAAGAGTAACTGTTTCCCTGTATTTCATGAAATCTGCTTTCCTTTTCAGCTTCCTTCAGTTGTACCACCGGCATTACCGGCACCAGCATTACCGTCTCCGCCAGAAGCTTTTTTTTCAACAGCAGCAGATTTTTTTGCCTTATAAACATGCTTTTTTTTCTGATAATTGACTACATAATTCACCAGGGCAATATAAAAGATGAGAAAAACTGTTACAACAATTACTCTCCAGTCCTTTAAAACTGAAAGACACAAATTAAACAAATAGTGAAATCTACCCATATTGTATATATCGGAAGCCTGGATAAAATCTTCAATGCAAAAAAATACCCTAAGATTTTCTTTTCTCCTGATAATAATTGAATGAGAAAGTGGCAATCGGTATAATCTAGATTATGACAGGAATAGTTGATTACAACGCAGGCAATATTAAAAGTGTAGAACATGCTCTCGAAGCAATTAAGGCTCCTTACATTCTTTCAAAAAAGCCGGAAGATTTAAAGGATTGTGACTCTCTGATTTTTCCAGGTGTAGGAGATGCCGCTTATGCCATGGAACAGCTCAAGTTAACAGGATTTGATTCATTTCTGAAAGACTGGGCTGCATCCGGAAAACCACTGGCTGGCATCTGCTTAGGTTCACAGATTATCTTTGACTACAGCGATGAAGGAAATACCCAGTGTCTGGGCCTGCTTAAAGGTAAAATCAAGCAGCTGTCAAAACTCTGGCAGGAAAGAATCCCTGGGGAGGCAGAAAGAGCCCAGGCCGATTACGAAATGCTTCACAATCAACTTAAAACTCCTCACATGGGCTGGAATGACGTTACACTCTGCAACAATCCTTCCCACATTCTGGACAATGTTCCAAACGGAAGTGATTTTTATTTCGTTCACTCTTACGTAATTCAGCCGGATGATCCTTCAATCATAAAAGGCTATGCAACTTACGGTGCAATGATTCCTGCTATCGTAGAAAAAGATAACATAATCGCATTTCAATTCCATCCAGAAAAATCAGGAAAAGCCGGTCTTCAGATTTTGAAGAACTTTACAAAGGTTCAGGGAAATGACCAGGGAGGAGAAAATGCTTAAAAAAAGAATCATCGTTTGTCTGGATGTAAAAGACGGCCGCACAACAAAAGGCGTAAAATTTCAAAATAACATAGACATTGGTGACCCGGTAGAAATGGCAGCCGAATACTACCGCCAGGGTGTAGACGAACTTGTTTTCTACGACATTATGGCTAGTGCCAGAGGTCGCGGTCCCATTCTTGATTTAATTGCCAAGGTTGCTTCTCAGGTTTTCATTCCCTTCTGCGTAGGCGGCGGAATTGGAACTCTTGATGACATTCGCTCCACAATTCTCGCAGGAGCAGAAAAAGTTTCCCTCAATTCACAGGCAGTTAAACATCCGGAGCTCATTACCCAGGGTGCCAGAGTTTTTGGAAACCAGTGCATTGTTCTTGGAATGGATGCAGCAAAAGACAACACTATGCCAAGCGGTTACCGAGTATACATCAACGGAGGCCGGCTTGCCACAGAACTGGATGCCAGAGAGTGGGCACAAAAAGCCGTGCAACTTGGTGCAGGTGAAATCGTTTTGAATTCGATTGACGCCGACGGCACCCGCAACGGATACGAAATCAACTTAACAAAAATGATTTCAGAAGCCGTGGAAGTACCGGTCATCGCATCAGGTGGCGGCGGCACAGTAAAACACCTGGAAGAAGTCCTCACCCGGGGAAAAGCCGACGCAGCTCTCATAGCCTCAATGGTCCACTCCGGCGATTACACAATCCAGTCCATCAAAAAAGAACTTGATGAATGTGACGTACCAGTCAGATTATAATTTTGGGGCAGACTGAATTTGCAAGTCGCCTTCCGGGCTCCCCTACGGTCGGTATAAAAAAAACAGAAGCATTCCCTTCTGCTTTTTTTATACGCGCTTCGCGCCCCTCCACGCTCGAGCCTACTTATTTTCCAGCAGATTTATGCATTCAGCAGAATTTAGTTCTTTATAAAAATCCAGCTGATTGTAACCCCAGACACCATTCACTTTATATGCATCAATGAATACAAGTGACTTACCATTTTTTCCTTTTACTCTGTAAGAAAAAATAGCTTTACCGGACGAATTACCATTTGAGCTTATAGAGCCTGTAATCAAACCAACCTGTTTGAAGTCGTCTCCCAGGTAATCCCTTATTTCCTCTTCATCATCCCAAATATATCGGACATTGTTACCTTCAAATAGTTTAATTAAATCTCTCTTTTCCAAGTTATAATTCTTCTTTGTTTCATAATAAAACAAAAAGAGAATTAAATAATTAAACTGTTAGTTTAAAAATATGCAAAATTACTCTGAATTATTGGCATGGAAAATTTAAAAGTATATTTACTTGAGATAGCTTTAACAGCAATTGGATATTTCATATTCAGTTTGTCTCTAATCTCGCTATCAACGGCACCATCTATCAGAAAAAACATTCTGCCATCATATAGAGAATATCCGAATATTCATAAAACATTGTATCATTATCAAACATCCCAATTATATTCAAATTTTAAATCTGTTGTTTTTTACATATTATTTTCTTACAAGCATATTCATAATTTCATCATATTTCTTAAGAAATACTTTGTCTTCTTCAATCCATCCCCATACAGCACTTTCAAAAGTCAAATAAGGGAATTTTAGTTTATCAATAAAAAAAGCCATTAAATAGGATTTAGTATCTCTAATAAAAACAGAATCAGTGAATTGACCTGTCTGATTCTGAGTTTTAGGTACATTGAAGAATTTTTCTATATTAGAGATTATTACACTATGTTCTGTCTCATATACAGTTTTTGACATTCCATCAACTTGGTATAACGACAGAATAAAACTTTGTTGTGTAGCTGCCTCTCGGACAAAGAACATTGTATTAGAATGTAATAAATATTTTGTGATACAAGACAATAGTTCATAAATTAAGAATGCGTAAGTAATTCTTTCTTCTTCAATTGTAATATTACTTTTTAATGTTAATTCATGGCACAACGAGACCTGCTTAAAAATCTTTTCTTGGAGCCTTCGCTCTACTCCATTCATTATCGAAGAAATACAATCCGCAACAAAAGGTTCATCAAGATTTATAAAAGGGCGTCCTATATTATCTGGTCGAATATATGGATTATATTTTTCCTCTAACCCATTAAGTATTTCTAATTTTGAATCTGGATGCCCGTTAGGCAAAGGTATTATTGTATCAACAAATTTTTGTAAATATGATTCAGCAAATTGATTAGTCTGTTCATCTGAATATGGAGAATTATAAAAATTTTTACCAAAAACACTTGAGATGCTATCTGCCAAATTCTTTTTATTAATTGCCAATATCTGAATTACCGGCATTTCATTACAAACATGATGAAGTCTTTCCAAAACTTTTATTGCATATTCTGGTAGGCAGCGATCTAATTCATCAACTATAAGAATTATGTGGAACTTTTCAGAAAGTTTTTTAAGATTATTACGGACTTCCTGTAAAGTATGCTGCAATGGAACTAATGTATTAATATCTTTTGCAGATAGTTTTGTATGTTCTTTAATTCTACGGAAAAATCCATTTTTGCGTTTTATAATTTTCTCTGCATCAATTTTGGTAACTTCCTTTACAATACCAGAAACTAAAGTAAGTAAATCAGCAGAAGCTTGTCTTAATAATTCATCTATAGCAGCTTCATAAAGAGATTTTTGAGATGTAACATGATTCAGTTTCTCAATCATCACAGAAAGAATAGCAACTAAAGGTTCATCATAGAAATCATTCTCCCAGGCATTGTAATGGAAAATCAGATATGAATTATCAAGTTGAGTTTCAAGTGCATTTATAATCCATGTTTTTCCGCTTCCCCATTCACCGTCAATAGCAAAGGAATAACCAGATGGATTTTTACGCTGATTTACAATTATTGATTTGAGGAGTTCGAGGAAAGGCTGTCGGGAGAGGTAATCGGCTTGCAATTTTTATCCCCTAATAAATTCATTCGGAATTAATTCTTTCACATGTTCTTTATATTTTACAAATTGTCGCCAGTCTAACAAACCGAAATGCTGCAACATTCCAAGAGCGACAGGTACGGAAACTTGTGATTGTTCGCTTATAAGATTGAGTCTTGAAGCATTTAAATATTTTCCATATTGATGTCCGACTTCGATAACTTTATCTTGATTCAAATACCTTCCGGCACAAGAATCCGCTTGTTTTTCTCGCTCACTTTCTGCCTTTTCATCAAGATTATCTAAGAATGGTTCGTTCAGGAAATCATAATGATTTAAAATATGCGCAATCTCGTGGGCAACGACAAACCAGAAGTTATCGATTCTGTCATAACGGCATGTGTAAACAACAAAGGGATTTTTATTGCATATAAAAGCGGCCCCATCAAGATATGTTTTTTGCAAATGGCTTAACACAAAAAATCCAACACCACAAGAATTTAAATCATCAATAAGATCAGAAACTCCATTTTCTTTCGTTGTGTAATCATAAAGATGGGCTGCAATCAATTCTAATTTCTTTTTGTCGTATTTGGGTAATTCAAAGGATGCAGCATTTAATTTTGCAAATTCAAACCAAGTTTTGCTGTACCATTTTGTATAATCGTAATCAAACTTTGTCTGGCGGGCGCAAAACTTATAATTCTGATTATAATCGTCTTCTGGAATTGACTTTTGATTGAATATACGAATACACTCCTTTTCAATTCCTTCCAAAGTGTTTATATCATACAAAAACCAGCCCTTCTTCTTCATTTCTGCAACAGGCATATATTTTCTGAGCATTGCCTTTTTTGCAGTAAGCTCATTTTTTTCATAATCCTGTTCTTCTTGCTTTCGAATCTGATATTTTGCATCAACTTCAATCCAAAAATCTGCAGGTGAACCAAAAACTTTTTCCAGCGTTACGGCAGTTTCTGGTGTAATTCCCTGCTTGTTGTTTATGAGAAGATTTATTGTTTTTAAGCTGAAGCCGGTTACTTCAGCCAAATCATTTTGAGTCCATCCAAATGAATCCAAAAAATCTAAAATAAAATCTCCCGGACCGACATTGTAAAATGGTTTTAACTCTTTTGCGTTCATACTATGCACCTTCAATCACTGATAGTGATGCGATAAATCTTCAAGACCAATGATTCCAATTGTCTTTTCTTCATTGGTCCAGTCAATTTCCATAATCAGTCGCCATGTTCTATCCATCCGCATGGAATACCGATTCGTTCCTTCTAATTTTTCAAAATTATATCCGGGATATCTCCATATATCCTGAATCACCTTTAGCTGCTGTAAAATCCTTACAGCAAGAGGAAACTTTCTAACCACTTGCGCAGGAACTTTTTTATATTTTGAGGACTTTCCTGATGTATACAATTCTTGTAAATGTTCATTTTTAAAAATGACTTCCATGCATAACCTTTATGGTTATAATATATAGTCAATTTTCTAATTTGTCAAGAAAATTGGAAGATATATGTAACAACCTATATACATTTTACTTGCCGACTAAATACAGTTTTAGTATATTAATAATATGAACATATTCAAAACTGACCTCGACTATAATAGTAAAATTGATAACTTTAAGAATTCCATTATATATTTTGATTGGAATATATTGACTCAGTTGGCGGATTTTAATTCAAATAGCACAACCAGAATAAAAGCATTTAAAATTCTTTTTGATAATTATATTGATTTTGAACATTCCTGTTTTGTTTTCAGTGATGCCCATTACAGAGATATTTTATTAGGGGATAAACAAAAATATGAAACCAAAATTCAAGCATTAAATTTCATAAGTAAAGGCTGGAAAATTATTGATTCTCCACAGAATATTAATCAACTTATGTTGGGAAACATTGAAAATATTGAAGAGGATTTCAATACTTATAAAGAAAACTGTGCTTTTTCTCAAACCAATTTAGTCTTTCCAAAAGAACTTTTTGATACAATTTTAAATTTTGATACTCTAAATAAAAATTTTTCATC
>JAEEGH010009693.1_pt1 | contig 22385 bp, 20 predicted proteins | sample 9134181 | NCBI WGS metagenome assembly JAEEGH01 (sample SAMN16246544, study PRJNA631951) | gut metagenome | biome: gut microbiome; feature: rumen; material: DP-attached | host: Bos | place: Iran: Karaj | collected 2018-10
TGATTTTGTTCCTAACTTTGATGAGACTGAGACAGAGCCTACGGTTCTCCCCAGCAGATTCCCTAACCTTTTAGTTAACGGTACCACAGGTATTGCAGTAGGTATGGCAACAAACATACCCCCTCATAACTTAAGGGAGATCATCGGCGCAGTCGTAAAGATAATAGATAACCGTGTAGAAGAAGGAAGGGAGACTTCCATTGATGAGCTCATGTCCATAGTACACGGACCTGACTTCCCTACCGGTGCACAGATCCTTGGTACAAGAGGCATCAAGGAGGCATATCGTACGGGACGCGGCAAGATACTTGTCCGTGGTGTTTCTAATATAGAGACACTTCCCAACGGCAAGACCCAGATCATAGTTACAGAACTGCCTTACATGGTAAATAAGGCAAACATGATCAAGAAGATCGCAGACCTCGTAAGGGATAAGAAGATAGACGGCATCACAGCCATCCGTGACGAGTCCAGCCGTGAAGGAACACGTGTGGTTATCGAGGTCAGAAGGGATGTCAATGCAAACATAGTTTTGAAAAAGCTGTACAAGCACACCGACATGCAGACCACTTTCGGTGTCATCAGCCTTGCCCTTATCGATAACCAGCCTAAGGTAATGAACCTTCTTGAGCTCCTTACCCATTACTTAAAGCACCAGGAGGACGTGGTTACCAGAAGAACAAAGTATGATCTCAATAAGGCTGAGGAAAGAGACCATATTTTACAGGGACTGCTTATAGCCCTTGATAATATTGATGAAGTGATAAGTATCATCCGCGGCAGCCAGAATACACAGGAAGCAAAGACAAAGCTCATGGAAAGATTCGGTCTTTCCGAAGCCCAGTCCAATGCGATTGTCGAGATGCGTCTCAGAGCTCTTACCGGTCTGGAAAGAGCAAAGCTTGAAGATGAGCATGCACAGCTGGTTAAGCTTATCGCAGAGCTCAAGGCTATCCTTGCGGATGAAAAGCTTTTACTCGGTGTCATCAAGACTGAGATCACACAGATCGCAGATAAGTTCGGCGATGACAGAAGAACAGCCATCACCTATGACGATTCAGAGATCCGTGATGAGGAGCTTGTTCCACTTGAAAATACGGTTCTTGCCATGACAAGCCTCGGATACATCAAGAGAATGACAGTTGATAATTTCCGTACCCAGGGCCGCGGCGGCAAGGGCATCAAGGGAATGACGACTATCGATAATGATTTTATAGAAGACCTTCTCATGACCTCTACCCATAACCACATCATGTTCTTTACCAACAGGGGTCGTGCATACATGCTGAAGGCATACGAGATACCCGAGGCCGGAAGGACTGCCAGAGGTACGGCAATCATCAACCTCCTCCAGCTCCAGCCTGAGGAAAAGATATCAGCCGTTATCCCCATCGAGAAATTCAATGAGGGCAAAAATCTTTTCATGGTCACAAGGAAAGGTATCGTAAAGAAAACTTCCATAATGGATTTTGCAAACATAAGGAAGAACGGTCTCATCGCAATCAACCTGCGCGATGACGACGAACTCATAGAAGTTAAGCAGACTGATAAGGACACCCACATTTTCCTTGTTACAAAGAAGGGCATGTGCATACGCTTCCTTGAGACGGATGTAAGATGCCTTGGACGTGATACCATGGGCGTTAAGGGCATGGAACTTAACGACGATGATGAGATAGTCGGAATGCAGCTTGACCATCAGGGTGACTCACTCCTTATCGTTTCCGAAAACGGTATCGGCAAGCGTTCGGAACTGGAAGAATTCAGGATGCAGAAGCGCGGCGGCAAGGGCCTTAAGTGTTACAAGATCACCGAAAAGACCGGTGACGTAGTGGGAGTAAAAGCCGTAACCGACGACCACGAGATAATGATGATCACCACCGGCGGCATCATCATCCAGGTAAGCATGAGCGAGATACCCGTTCACAGCCGCATCACCTCCGGAGTAAAGATGATGAATGTGGCCGAAGGCGTAAAGGTGGCCCGCATCGCCAAAGTCCGTGAAAAGATAGAGGATGCCGAACAGCCCGTAGGCACCCCCGTTGCTCCTGGCGAATATCCTGACTCTGAATCATCTGATGATTTTTTGGATGATGTAGAGGATGTTGAAGATTCAGACCTTGTTTCGTCTGAATCAGAAGAGTCGGATGGCAATGAAGACTCTGGTAACGGTGACGATAACGAGTAATGGCTTGTTAGTAGGATATCTTATTAGATTTGTTTTGCGCATAGGGTGAGTTCCTCGGTTGCTGTGTGCAAAGCAAATCGGTAGCAAGCGACTGAAATTTTGCTAGGAACTCGGCGGCGCGACGCGACCCGGTCCATTAGGAGCCAAAGCGCCGTCCGAATGTGACGACGCAAAATGAAGGTAGCGCAGCGTGATTTGTTGCACACAGCAACTGAGGAACGTAAGATATAGCAAAAAACTACATATAGTACCAATGTACCGTATTTAGTCCACATATTCATATTTACATAAGAACTAAAATAACATACAATAAATAGGCAAAAATTATCACAAAAACCATTGGGAGGTCAGGGATGTTCGACTTAATTATTCCTTTTCTGATTTGTTTTCCTTTCCTTATAGCAGTGATCCTTCTCTGCTGCGGAAAGAGTAAATTCGGAAACATTGTTTCCTATCTGGGGGCCGTCGTCATAATGATAGCGTCGGTTGCCTTTTTCGTTTATAAGGGAGTAAGCGGAGGCTTCGCCTTTGGACAGGGAATGTACGTAAATACGGAGATTGCGGATTACGTCATTCTTGCCGGCGAGATCCTCATAGTCCTTGTTGTTACATTCCTGAGCTTTAAGTATAAGAGATACTGGGTAAGCCTTCTTTCCATTCTTCCTACTGCAGCCATTATCTTCCAGGAAGAGACAGCGGTTCACGAAGAAATCGAGCATATTTACATTGATAAGCTTGCGCTGCTTATGATCATTCTCGTAGGCGTTGTGGGAAGCCTTATTATTATGTATGCAGTCGGATATATGGAAGGTTATCATAACCATCATAAGGAAGTGCAGGACAGAAGAAATTATTTCCTTGCACTTCTCTTTATGTTCATGGGTGCCATGTTCGGATTCGTAACATGCGCAAGCCTGATCTGGCTGGTATTCTTCTGGGAGTGCACCAGCGTATGTTCCTTCCTTCTTATCGGATACACCAGGACGGAGGAAGCGGTTGAAAATTCATTTAGGGCACTGTGGATGAACCTTTTAGGCGGTGCCGCTCTGGTTGTGGGAATAATCGTTTTCTATAATTTCGTATATCCTACCCTTTCCTTCAGGACCTTCCTGATGGTAATACCTCAGATGACCTCATTCCTGGGTGCAGTTGGTCTGCTTCCCGTTTTCCTTATGGCTTTTGCGGCTCTTACAAAATCCGCACAGCTTCCTTTTTCAACATGGCTTCTCGGTGCCATGGTGGCACCTACACCTTCCTCTACCCTGCTTCACTCAGCAACCATGGTAAAGGCAGGCATTTACATTCTTATCAGACTGGCACCTCTTATGGCCGGAAACGTAGTCGGAACATTCATAGCATTTATCGGAGGATTTACCTTCATTGCCGCATCTCTTATGGCTGTGTCCCAGACTGATGCAAAGAAGATACTTGCTATGTCCACTATTTCAAACCTTGGACTCATGACAGCCTGCGCAGGTACGGGAACTGCAGAGACCGTTTGGGCCTGCATATTCCTGCTTCTTTTCCATGCAGTGTCCAAGTCACTGCTTTTCCAGGTTGTGGGTGCTACGGAGAATTCACTTCACAGCCGTGATGTGGAAGATTTCCACGGACTGCTTTACATACTGCCCAAGCATGCAATGTTCATGTTCATCGGTATCACGGGCATGTTCCTTGCTCCTTTCGGTATGCTGATCGCAAAGTGGTCGGCACTTAAGGGAATGGTAGACGGAAAGCACATCCTGCTCATACTCTTTATAGTATTTGGCAGTGCCATCACATCACTTTACTGGTGCAAGTGGATGGGCAAGCTTATCGCTCATCCTCATAAGGAAAAGAAGGTTAAGGATGTTACCCACGGCGGAGAGATGTTCTCTTTCTGGGTACACGGACTGGTAATGATACTTCTCTGTGTATTCCTTCCTGTTATTTCCGTTTACTTTGTGGATTCCTTCATTGCAGGCAGCGACATGTTCAATGCCAACGGCGCAGCTATTCCTGCATCCACTATGTACATACTGATCACAATACTTATGCTGGTATTCATCGTGCCCCTGGTACTTTATGCAAGCGGCAAGAACGACCACTCTACCGAAAAGCTTGCTTACATGGGCGGTATCAATACCGGAAAGAATAACGGTTTCGTTGATTTCATGGGCGAGGAAAAGACACTCATGATGTCCAATTACTACTTTGATAAAATGCTCAGCATCGAAAAGCTGATGAAGCCTGCACAGGTGGTTGCGCTTGTGGCACTGCTTATTATCTTCAGCATGCTTGGCGGATATTCTATAGGAGGTATGTTCTGATGATAAGCGGAAAACTGATCTCAGCAATTTGCTATGTATTATTTGCACCGCTGATCGGCGGTCTGATCGATGGTATAGGGAGAAAGATTTCTGCAAGGATGCAGAGACGTGTGGGACCTCCCCTTCTCCAGCCTTTTTATGATCTGGGCAAGCTCCTTCATAAGGATCCCGTTCATGTGGCACCTTCACAGAATTTCTTTATGATGTCATACCTCTTCTTTATAGTAATGACCGGAGGCATGATGTTCCTGGGTATGGATATACTGATGTGTATGTTCGTGCTTTCAACTGCTGTAATGTTCCTTTACTTTGCAGCTGTTGTTACAGGCTCACACTATTCGGCAATCGGTGCATCCAGAGAGCTGCTTCAGATGGTTGCATATGAGCCCTGCGTACTTCTTACCTGTGTAGCTTTCTATCTGGTAAGAGGCAGCTTCGAAACAGCAGAGATAATCAAGGGAGACATAAGCCCCATAGTTTATCTTCCCGGCGTATTCGTAGCATTCATATTCATACTTACCATTAAGATGAGGAAGTCACCTTTTGATATCAGCACTTCCCATCATCCCAACCAGGAGATAGTTAAGGGTATTACCTCCGAGATCGGTTCCAGGAACTTCGGTATCTACACTCTTGCTGAGTGGTACGAGACAGTATTCCTTCTCGGAATGGTTGCACTTTTCTTCATTAACAGCAATCCCTGGAGCATACTTGCTGCAGTAGTAGTCATTGCACTTGTATACTTCCTTGAGATCCTGATAGACAATACTTCGGCCCGTGTTAAGTCCGATGTAATGATTAAGGTTTCATGGGCTGTAACACTGGTAGCTGCAGGTTTCAATATACTTGTACTTATTTATTTCTTAGGATAAGGGGGCAATTATGTATAAAATAACAAGATCACCCTGGGTAATGCATTATGACGGTTCCAGCTGCAACGGCTGTGATATAGAGGTACTTGCCTGCCTGACACCCGTCTATGATGCAGAAAGATTCGGAATCATAAATACCGGCGATCCCCTGCAGGCAGATATCCTGCTGATAACCGGAGGCATAAATACACAGAACGCACCTGTAGTAAAGCAGCTTTACGATCAGATGGCAGATCCCAAGGTCGTGGTTGCGGTAGGCGTATGTGCCTGCACCGGCGGCGTTTTCAAGGACTGCTATAACATACTCGGCGGAGCTGACCAGGTAATCCCCGTTGACGTATATGTTCCCGGCTGTGCCGCAAGGCCCCAGGCTATTATCGACGGTATAGTAAAGGGTATCGGTGTTTTCCAGGAGAGGCTGGAAAAGATGGAAAAGGGTGAGTCCCTTACCGATGACAAAAAGGAAAAGAAAGCAGAAGAGACTGCGGAAAGCGAGGATAAGTAATGACAGCAACTGAAGGAAAAAATGAGATCATTGCTATAGAGCCCGGTGAACTTTCCGTAAAGGCAATGGAAATGAAGAGCAAGGGCCTGCGTCTTTCACAGGCATGCGCTGCATGGCTCAGGAAGGATGAAAAGCTGGAGCTCAGCTATTCATTCGTAGATGACGAGACCTATGATATGTTCAATGTCCGCATTTCCCTGGACAATGACAAGAGGGATACGGAGATCGCAAGTATTTCGGACATCTTCCCCTATGCTGCATTCTATGAGAATGAGATGAGGGAGCTTTTCGGAGCAAACATTAAGGTCATTAACCTTGATCTTCATAATAAACTTTACAGGATTGAAGAAGAGACACCTTTCGTTCCTAAGAAGGAGGGCCAAAACTAATGGGTAAAAGAAGCGTAATTCCTTACGGACCACAGCATCCGGTTCTTCCGGAGCCTATACATCTGGACCTCGTACTGGAGGATGAAAAGATCGTTGACGTTCTTCCTTCCATCGGTTTCATACACAGAGGTCTGGAGAAGCTTACAGAAAAAAGAGATTTCAACCAGATGGTTTATGTGACAGAGCGTGTCTGCGGTATCTGCAGCTTTGGTCACGGTTACGGATACTGTGATACTGTCGAGCACATCATGAATATCGAAGTACCCGACAGGGCAAAGTTCCTTCGTACCATATGGTTTGAGCTTTCAAGACTTCACAGCCATCTGCTCTGGGCAGGACTTATGGCTGATGCTTTCGGATTTGAGAATCTTTTCTATCAGTGCTGGAGAGTACGTGAAAAGGTGCTTGATGTAATAGAGCTTACCACCGGCGGAAGAGTTATCTTCTCCGTAAACAAGGTGGGCGGCGTGCTTAAGGACATCACACCCGAAATGCAGAAGGCAGTTCTTGAGATGCTTGACTATGTAGAAAAAGAGACCAAGGTTCTTGAGAAGACCTTTATGAATGACTATACCGTTCAGTCCCGTATGAAGGGAGTGGGCGTGCTCACTAAGGAGCAGGCACATGCGTTGGGCTGCGCAGGTCCTTTCGCAAGGGCCAGCGGAATCGCTACCGATATGCGTATGAGAGGCTATGCCGCATACGGTGAGCTGGACATGGAGCCCATCATCAGCAACGATGGTGACTGCTACGGCAGATGCGAAGTCAGGATCAAGGAAATCTACCAGTCCATCGACCTTATCAGACAGGCAATAGACAAGCTTCCTGAGGGTGAGCTGGCAGCAGTAGTTAAGGGCAATCCTGACGGTGAATATTTCATGAGAATAGAGCAGCCCCGTGGTGAGGCAGACTACTACATCAGGGGCAACGGTACACCTAATCTGGACCGTATGCGTGTCCGCACCCCTACCTTTGCAAACCTTGCAGGTCTCTGCGCAGTGCTTAAGGGTGCCGATTATGCAGATGTGGGTATACTTGCCGTAACAATAGACCCTTGCATCAGCTGTACTGAGAGGTAAAAGAAACCATTTCAGTAAACTGATAGGCTAAAACAGATTATTGTCATCCTTAGCAAAGCGAAGGATTTATTAGGAGGAAATGAAATGGCAGTAATGACATTTGCGGGTGCCGCACTTAAGAATTTCTTTTCAAAGCCGGTAACAACAAAATATCCGGCAGAGCCTGCTGAGTATAAAGAGCGTACCAGAGGACATATCGAGATCTCAATAGACGACTGCATAGGCTGCGGTATGTGTACGAGATGCTGTCCCTGCGGTACTCTTTCAATAGATAAGATAAAGGGTACATGGACTATCAATAGATTTGACTGCATCGCATGCGGCTTCTGTGTAGAGAAATGTCCCAAAAAGTGCCTTACCATGGTGGCAGGATACCAGACACCGGACGGTGAAAAGGGAGAAGTGACCTACACCAAGTCACCTGAAGTTCTCGCAGCTGAAGCAAAGCAGCGTGAAGAAATGGCAAAGAAAGCAGCGGAAGCCAAGAAGGCAGCTGAGGCTAAGAAAGCCGCTGAAGCCGCTAAGGCAGCCGAGGCAGCAAAGTCCGGCGAAGCTGAAAAAAAGACTGAAGGCTGAGAAATCATTTAAAAAGGACGGGATTGACCCGTCCTTTTTTCAGCATAAATTTGTCCGATGTCTTAATATCCGACTCTCTTTCCGTCTGCATCAAACCAAATCTTTATCAAACATAAATTCTGTTACAGCACCACCATTAAGATATTTTATCCTGTAATTCCAGCCCCATTCTTTGCTATGATAGCCAAGTACTGCCAGGATCTCCACCCTGAAATTTCCATTTGCTTGTACGGCAATGTCCCCTACCTTAAATCTGGGGTTAGATTTCTCGCTGTCTGCACCGCCGGCTGCTGTTGATAACATCTCATCATTAAGTTCCATATTCTTGTTATCTGCCATATTTTTTTCCTCCTTTGTAGTCTGGGTTCCGGAATCTGCTCCGGGGTTCTGTGCTTTTCCTTATGATATGAATTTATCATCTGCGATTTACAAAGACAATAAATTCTGCTTATATGGTCGATTATCCCGTATACTTGGTATGGCTGTTTATTGTGTTTATTGTAAAAAACAGGTATGGCCTGTGTATGACTCATATGACGAAACCATGAGATTATGATAAAATATACATTATTCTATACTGATTGAAACAATTGTTACATGGTGCATCAAGAGAAAATAATCAGGTATAAGAATCCCGGTGAAAAGTAATCTGAAGCGCCAGCATATTCACGAGATTTTTACTGATAAATATGAGGAAATGCAGGCGTCAAAAACAGATGTGGAGTAACAATTGATATGAAAGTAATTAACAAAGAAGATCTTCTGCAAAACGACGAACTTCATATCAAATTAAGAAAAAGCGAAAAGACTCTGGCTATCTCAGGATTTATGGTCCTTACATTCGGAGTGTGGGACATAATACGTCTTATTTTTCAGTTTATATTTAACACATCTTCGGTAATGGAAAAAGTTGAAAAAACAGGCATGTTAGCGAATTTTCAGGACCTGCAGGATAGGTTTGATCTGCACGAGCTGGGAATGACTGTTCTTCTGATATTTCTGCTGTCACTGGTAGCGATTTCCATTATCATGGTTCTTGCAATCAGAATAATAATATGGAAAGGGGCCGTCAGGGAAAGCCGTGGGGAACGGTCAGATGTGATATATATAGTGCTGTCGGTTATCATGCTGATAACAAATATGGGACAGCTTTTTGCTACATCGTCAAGATTCGGTGATTACAGTTATATCGATCTGACTAAGACAGAAGATGAAATAATAGAGGCTGTTTTCGATTACATATCATCCATTCCTGAACTGACGATCTCTACCATTCTCTCGATAACATCGATAGTGCTTTTCCTTGAACTGGCACTGTCAGCATTATTGGTAAAGAGATACAGGAAGAAGCAGGCAGGGTATTCAAACATTAAAAACAGGGACAGATTTTACCAGGGAACAGGCGATGCTTCGGTTGTTAAAACGGAAAAAGTCGGGGAGTCTTTAAATGAAGATGATCATATAGAAAAAACAGGTTTATCCAAAGAAGGGAAATTCCGGGATCAGGAATAATATATATGCAGGAAGATTTTCACTATTACGCAACTTATACGGCAGCGATAATCGCAGGCTACAACCATGAGGAAAGCCTGGCGATTGCTTATAGTGCCAATCTTGTGGATTTCTGCACAGCTACTTTTTTAGCGTCCATAAAGGCACCGGTATCAGCAGCTACTTCACAGACCAATGCTGAGCTTGCAGATGCGAGGTCTGACCTGCAGGGGCTGCAGAATATCACCAGGATATGGAGCTCGTTTCACTTTCTGCCCTACGACCTGCATGCCAACCCCGGAAAAAAAAATATCCTGTATAAATATAAGTACCGTCTGATATGCAACACCAACGGTCCATTAGTTTCCGAAACCATCAGACAGGTAAAGGGAAAAGGCCTTGCGGCAGCAGGACTTGCCATGCATGTGCTGGCAGATACATGGGCACACAGGTATTTCGCCGGAACGCCTTCAATGGTAATAAACAATACCGATGCCCATTTCTATGAAGTGATAAAAGAGGGCGACGGTTATTCCACACGGCCGGTACACTTTATCCATAAGCCGGGAGCAAAGGATGACCTTGAGAATGCGTACTTTATAAACAGCGTATATCAGATGTCGGAGAATTCCATAATGAATCTGGGACATGGAAGAGCCGGACATCTGCCGGACTACAGCTATATCTGTTATAAGTACCTTCCGGCATGGAACGAATACAGGGAAGTACTGAAGGACAATCCCTCAGACCACCTGCATGCCTTTGCACAGATGGTGTATGCCCTGAAATATCTTAGGGGAGATCACGAGGAATTCGAGAGGGAAAGATACGATTGGGAAAGCATAGCCCCCTACCGTGGACAGATAGATGCCATATTCGCAAAACGCCAGCATGATGACAGTGCTGACTGGAAAGCACTTGGTGAAGAAATATCGGGCAATGAAATACCCGCATTTGACATAAGCAAATACAAGGATGAATACAAGGCTGCAGATAAAGACCAGAAGTATGAGACATACATAGGCAGATTTATCATGGCAGCGCTTGCACAGAAGAGCATGGTGACCGGACAGATCTTTAATTCGGGAAATCCCCTGGCAGGTATTTCCGTGGATCCGGACAAGAACGGCCTCAAGGGAATTCCGGCTTACTTCAAGCTCATTGAGTACAATGTGAAAAATGAAGAAATAGAACTGTTTGACAGTGACGGTCCCGTAGAATAAAAGGAAGAAAAGATGACCAAGATCAAACGCATAAAAACCGTGATAGCAGGATTATTAACGATCCTTATAGCAGTTTTACTGATACTGCTGCCTGAGGCCATGCCGGTAATCGTATTTTTCATCGGCGTGTATCTGCTTATGTTCGGGATACACCTGCTGGGCTTCTATTCCAAGCTGGCAAGGTACATGGTGGGGGGAAAGTTTATCATGTACTTCGGCTTCATCATGCTGAACCTGGGAGTCTTTACCATCACCATGGCGGATAAGCACAAAGCCATAGTTATACTTTATCTGCTGATACTGCTGGGTGTCGCAGGGGGAGTTGACGTATTCAGGGGAATAGAGGAAAAGAGGAACGCCGATAAATTATGGTTCACAAAATTTGCCTGGGGGATAACGGAGATAATTCTTGCCATTCTTCCGGTAGTGTATGGATTCAGGAGCGATGGCGGTGAAAAGGTGGTTATTGTCGTATTTGCGTTGGTGCTGATCTACAAAGGAGTTTGGAAGATTGTTGACGGGTTCAAGAAATCGGCAATAATATATACGGGGTGAATCCGGCCAAAAGAAAAACCCGTTTCAGTACTTATACTGAAACGGGTTTTGTAGTTTGTCATCCGGCGATCAGATATCTGCACTGATATCTATATTCTCGCCTGTAAGTCCCACATATGCCCCGTCCCTGGCTTCAGCGGATTCTTCGTGTGACAGGAGCCACTTGTTGCAGGCGGTCATCCACTTATCCTCTTCATTGAAGGGGGTCAGGGAAGGTACTGCACCGTTCGTTCCTTTAGGAAGGACGATGGCAACCCTGAAGCCTGCGCCCTTGGCAGCAGAGCAGGGAGCATAATGGAGGCTGGTCTCATATACTTCAACAACCTGTCCCTTCTTAGCAAGGAATGCCTTTACCTTGGATGTGTCCAGCTTGCCGTCAACAATATCGTCAGCCTTTGCCAGCAGGAGGATGAAATCCGTGGAACCGATATTCAGCTCGCTGTCCCGGTGGTACTCCAGGCAGTTAAGCTTGGTATTGTGTCCGTTGCAGTATCCTATCTGGATGGGCATGCCGCCGTAGGCATTGTTCTGGAGCACACCGAAAGCATCTGTGTATTCAAGAGCTGCACAGCTCATTACATACTCAACGCCCTCAGGCAGCGGTGTCGAATCATCCAGTGCCTTGACCAGGCCATTGACATCATAACCCAGCACTTTTCCATAGGGTTTGAATTCAGGATCATTTACAGAATAGATTTTCATTTTACTTGTAACCTCCTCATAATTTGTATTGTAACCGTTCAGAACCTTTCTTTCGGTTCATCCGTTTACATCATCCCCTAACATATCAATTACCATATTATTCCCCGATGGGAAAATCGTCAATAGGAGTTATTTGTTTTAAAATCAAACAAAACAAATAAGATAATATTTAAAACCAATAATTGACAGTTATTTGTTTTAAGTGATAGTATAACAAATAATAATAAGTATAAACCAAATAAAATAATAAATTAGACTAATAATAGACGCGATGGAGAGAATTAATGAAGTTTAATGTTGAAAAAAAACGATCAATAATACTCTACTTATTGGAAAAAATAAAGAATGGCGACAAGTCTGTGACAAAGAAGGTATCAGAGGTTTTTGATATTAATCAGACAACTGTTCATACTTATGTTAAAGATCTGATCAAAGAAGGTGTGGTCACAAAGACAGGACGGGATAAATATGAGCTTGTAAGCAATGTACACAAGTATCATCTGGAACGGGCAGCTGGAGAACTGGAAATGGATGACAGGGTATATCTGTCTTGTATGGATCCGCATGTGTCCGGATTGCCTGAAAATGTCAGGCGTATATGGGGGTATGCCTTTAGTGAAATGATCAACAATGTCATAGATCATTCGGGCTCACCGAGTGCAGACATTATTGTCAGGCAGGATTATTTAAGTACATTGGTTATTATCTCTGATAATGGAGTCGGGATATTTAAAAAGATAAAGGAATATTTCAATCTGGCAACTCTTGATGAAGCTATTTCGGAATTGTTTAAAGGAAAGCTTACAACAGATAAGGAAAACCATTCCGGCGAGGGGATTTTCTTTAGTTCAAAGATGGTGGATTTTTTTGCGATAGTTTCAGATGGCAAGGTTTTTTCAAATGATATCTTTGACAACAGCCAGGTGCAGGAATATAAGAAAAAATCAGAAGGTACAGTGGTTATAATGGAATTATCTAATTTCAGCAATAAAATACCGAAGGATATATTTGACCAGTATGCAGATATAGATAATGGTTTTTTTAAAACGGTCCTTCCGGTCAGGAACATTTTCGATATGGAACCGGTATCAAGGTCACAGGCAAAACGATTATGCAATAGGCTGGAGAGTTTTCGGGAATTGGTGATTGATTTTGAAGGTGTAAAATGGATGGGTCAGGGCTTCGCCCATCAGCTTTTTGTGGTATTTGCCTCCGGTCATGATGGGATAAAACTCGAGCCCATCAATATGTGTGAAGAAGTAGAGTCAATGTATAAACACGTGATCAACACCCGGTGAAACTTATGTTTAAAACCAGAAAACAGGCATTAGAATATGGGCTTTCCTTTCCGGATACCTACCAGGATGCACCTTTCCATGACGACAACTGGCAGCTTGTCAGATATAAAGGAAATAAGAAGGCTTTCCTCTGGACCTATGAACGGGACGGTTTCATCAACCTGAATGTCAAGGTGGATCCGGAGCAGGCTTTCTTCTGGCGCAAGATTTACAAGTCGGTCATCCCGGGCTACCACCAGAACAAGGACCACTGGAATACAATAATCCTGGACGGCAGCATACCGGACAGGGACATTAAGATCATGATCGGGGAAAGCTATGACCTGGTTTCCGACAGCCCGTCGAAAAGAATCTATGAGGCAGTGAAGAAAATCCCAAAAGGCTGCGTGGCAACTTATGCCCAGATTGCCGAGGCAGCCGGTGACAAAAAGATGGCCAGGGCAGTCGGTAATGCACTTCACAAGAATCCGGATCCCTCATCCATCCCCTGTCACCGTGTGGTAAATGCAAAAGGAGAGCTTGCCGGCAACTATGCTTTCGGCGGAGCCTGGAAGCAGGCAGAGATCCTTGAATCGGAGGGTGTGGAAGTCATCGACGGCAGGGTGGACTTGGAAAAGTACCAGGCAAACTCGAATTTCTATAAAAGTCGTTAAAATGATGGTAAAAACGCATTGAAAAGCCATCATTATGATGGTATACTCATCTCAAAAGGAGTATGCCTATGAAAAATTACGTAATTCCCAGGACAATCAGCGGCGAAAGAGTAAAAACACTGCGCCATCAGTTAAAGATGACGCAGGGGGAGTTTGCGGCATTTCTGGGCTGCTCTAAACCGACCGTTGAAAGATGGGAATCCGGTAAAAAGGAAATAAGCGGACCCGTGGTAACACTTTTAGAAATCCTCAGCCGCGACAGGGACATCCCAAAATCACTGGAGGTTCCCGAAAGAAGAGGAAAGCTGCGTCTGTACTATATGTTCGAAGACATGGTCTGCACTATAATTGATGTGGATGAACCCAGCCAGAAAGTCTGGATTTACAACTACACCAGAGAATTGATGTTCAGGGCCTTTGGAAAAAATACCGAACCGACATTTGAGGATTATGAGGAATTCATAGAATCCCGCTGTTTCCCTAGGACAAGGGACAAACTGAAGCTTGAGCTGGACCGCATAGGAGTTCCATTCTACGATCCGATCCTTATCATTGAGAAGACAGAAGGGCGCATGGCAGAGGACAGATTCTGGATTAGGATAGAGAGATGAGCATATGATAGAACTATTCAGCCGTGACATAAAGGATGATGGAAGACAGTCTTCAAAGGGTAACCAGCTTAAGTGGGAGACCGGTGGTGTCTGGTATAAAGCCGACTACATGGGGTACGAAGGCTTGTCTGAGTATGTGGTTTCTGAGCTTTTGAAATTGTCAACGCTTAGGGAGGAAGAATTTGTTTCGTATAGTACGGAGCAGATACATTATAAATTAACTGATTATACAGGCTGTAAAAGCCCGGATTATACCGACGGCTGGCAGACGATCACTTTGGAACGATTGTTTAAGAAGTTATATGGAAGAAGCCTTAATAAAGATATATATTCGATAGAAGGAACGGAAGACCGGCTGAAATATCTTACCGAACAGGTGGAGAGGGTAACCGGAATAAAAGATTTCGGCGTGTATGTATGCAAACTGTTCGCAGTGGACGCATTGTTCCTGAACGAGGACCGGCATACCCATAATATTTCTGTACTGATGAATGACAGCGGTAAATACAGACTGTGTCCCATATATGATAACGGAGCCGCACTTCTTTCGGATACGCAGATGGAGTACCCAATGGGAGCTGATATATATCAGCTGATAAAAACTGTAAAAGCGAAAACCATATGCGATTCTTTTGATGATCAGCTTGACGCAGCAGAGAAGCTGTATGGCAGACAGCTGGCGTTTTCATTTAGCGAAAAGGATGTCTGCGAGATTCTCGCCGGAACAGACATATATGCTGAAGATATAAAGGAAAGAGTCTTGCAGATAATCCTCGAGCAGAGAAGGAAGTATGCGTATCTGTTCGGGTAAATTACCCCGCAAAATCCCCATGACTATGCTATAATATCCACGGTTTTTTTATAATATAGGAAAATGGGTGATTTATGAGCAGCATCATTGAAACAGTTATAGAAACTGTTACATCGGTAAATGACAGCATAAACGGCTTCGTATGGCTGACCATCGGTCTGTGGCTTCTGATCGGCACCGGCATCATTATGAGTATTGTGACCGGGTTCTTCCAGGTGACACATGTCCGTCACTGGATGCAGAAGACCATCGGAAGCGTTTTCAAGAAATCATCCCATAATAAAAATGAAGCGGGCAGCGTGTCACAGTTCCAGGCTCTCTGTACGGCACTGGCGGCCACCATCGGCACGGGCAATATCGCCGGCGTGGCAGCAGCCATAGTCCTGGGCGGCCCCGGCGCAGTGTTCTGGATGTGGGTCGCAGCGTTTTTCGGCATGATGACCAATTACTCCGAGAACATCCTCGGCATTTTTTTCCGTAGGAAGAATAAGGATGGCGAATGGTCCGGCGGTGCCATGTACTATCTCCAGGACGGCCTCGGCGGCAAGGAAAAGCCGAAGGCCCTGCAGGTGACCGGCCGTATACTGGCCATACTCTTTGCCTGCTGTGCGGTGCTGGCATCCTTTGGTATCGGAAATATGGGACAGATCAACAAGATCGTGATGAATGTCGATTCGGCATTCTTTGCAAAATTTAAGATCCCGCCGCTGTTCGGCTTTATCCCGACGGTTCCCCTTGCAATGGGTATAATAATCATGGTGATCGCCGGCCTTATCATAATCGGCGGTTTAAAGCGTATCGCATTGGTAGCGGAAACAGTAGTCCCATTCATGGCAGGGCTTTATATCCTTGGTGCCGTTGTCATCATATGCATCCACTTTGGAAGCATTGTTCCCGCATTTTTATCCATATTTAAATTTGCTTTTGGTGCAAAGGCCGTGGCAGGTGGAGCAGCCGGCGCAATGCTTAAAAGTGCCATCACCCAGGGCTGCAAGCGCGGCGTCTTCAGTAATGAGGCAGGCCTTGGCTCATCCGTTATGGTACACTCAAACTCAGATGTAAAGGAGCCCATAAAGCAGGGTCTCTGGGGAATCTTTGAGGTGTTCTTCGATACCATCGTTGTCTGCTCCATAACAGCACTGGTGGTGCTCACCAGCGGATTTATCGACCTTGAGACGGGTCTCTTTATAGAAACGGATGGCGTATACGATGCCAACCTCGTAGCCAAGGCCTTCGGCAATGTGTTCGGCGCCCCCGGGGAGTGGTTCATCGCCGTTGCGATATTCCTTTTTGCATTTACCACTGTCCTGGGCTGGTCCCACTACGGCGGAAAGGCCATCGAGTATCTTATAAATGAAAAGGCAGTTGTGGTATTCAGGGTCATATTCGTATGCTTTATGATAGTTGGCGCCCTTGCCACATCATCCCTTGCCTGGGACATCTCCGACACATTCAACGGAATGATGATGATCCCCAACCTTATCGGTGTCTTAAGCCTTGCGCCCCTGGTTCACAGGCTGACCCGGAATTACATAGACAGAAAAATCCATGGAATGGATGAAAAGCCCCTGCTGTCCTACTTCCCCGATATCCAGGCGGAACACGAGCAGAAGGTTATGATGGGAGAAGAATAAAAATCAGCGTAATCGGATGAACCGAAAGGTTCTTCCGGTTACAGGTGAAGAATAAATAATGAAATTTCGCAAACCCAGAAGAAGAGAAACTTTTAATATCGGCCTTGCGGCAGGGATCATCGGATCGCTGCTCCTGTTCCTGTTTGTGGACCTTCCGAAGAATAATTATGAAGGCACGCTGAAGGCGTACCCCGGCAGCCCGGTTTTTGCGGACATTTCTGCGGACAGGACCCTGGCAGCCATAAACGACAGCTATAAAAAAGTATATGTCATCGACTATGAGACCCAGGCCATCAGGTACATGGTGGACAGCGAGGACATCGGCGAGGATGCTGAGATATTTGACGTGCTGCTGAACGACAGGAATGAACTGTTCCTGTACGCAATGGACTATGATCCCGATACGGGATTGCTGCTTTCGGAGTACATAGTATGCTGCGACGGAAACGGAGATGTGGTGAAGACCATCACGCTGCCTCCCGTAGGCGAGGAGGTGTACGACTCATCCGTCAGTGCCTTCCACTTCCAGGGTGATGACCTGTACTGTGTAGCCGACAGGGATGAAGTATACAGCATACTGTGCATAGACATGGAATCCGGCAAATACAGCGTCAGGGCTGAATTTGAAAACGAGGACGCAAAAGTCAGCAAATGGGTCAGTCCCGCAGATGACGGTTCCTACTATATTACATGGGACAACGGCGAGTTCGGCGTCCTGAATCCTGACGGAACCTATGAAATGACTGACAGCTTTGACTTTAAGCTCCGTGCAGACAAGAGCAGCGACAACATCCTGATAGACCTTGTCACGGCATGCGGCGGGAGGATAATGGTCCTGGACGGCGGATACTGGGACACCATATATACATATGAGGACGGCAGCCTTGTTCCCTACATTACGCTGAAGGACGTATATGACATCGGCGAGATGGATGTGGACGAGTATTCCCACTTCACATACAACAATCTCTTTTTCCCGCTGCATAATGAGGAAGGGGAGCTGGGGATAATCTCGCATTACAATGTGATACTTACGGACGGGAACGACATACACATCATTGACGGCGAAAGCGGCTACGGCCTGCCCCTGGGCAGTGTGATACTGAATGTATCAAGGCCGGTACTGCTGGTAACAGGTGTGGTGCTTTCAGTTCTGGGAGCGGTACTGATGCTGGGCAGTCTCATGAGATGGCGTCTGTCGGTGCTTTCAAAGCTTCTTCTGATCGTACTTCCCATAGTACTGATCGCCATTTTTGTAATAGCCAATACCGTCATAAAGAAGACGGAAGATACATACTACAAAACTGAGTATGAAAAATACATCGCCATAGCCGATTTCATAAGAAGCAATCTTGATGCGGATCTTATAAAGGAAATAGACGACCTTGAAGATAAGGATAACGGAAACGTGGATCTTCTTGAGGAAAACCTGTATGACATCCTTTCTGCTGACAGCACGGGCTGGAGCGACAGCCTGGAGGTAACGGTCTATTCCTATGACAAGTACGGAATGAACAGGTCCCTGGTCAGCTCCACCGGCGTTTACAATTTCCTTGACTATAACCTCATGCTTACCCTGAACCAGCTGGGATTAAAAAGGATAGGCAATACTGATATCTATGTGACGGATACCAGGGCATACTACAACCATTATTCAGATGTCTTCTCACTGATCCGTGACGAGGACGGCGAAATACTGGCAATCGTGAATGTTTCTGACGACTTTGCCGAAATGGAGAGGAACCTGGATGAAATAAAAATGAACATCATCATTCAGTCACTGGCCTTGATGATCGTTCTCGTCATCCTCATGGTGATACTTTCTTTCTATATCAACAACAACCTGCGCAGGACCAGTACGGCCATCAGGGAGATCGGCGAAGGTAATTATGACGAAAAGATAGAAAAAATCTCAAACGATGAGCTGGGCGACATTGCGAAGAGCGTTAACCATATGGCTGACAGTATCAAAAACTCCCAGCAGTCCATAATAACCGGCATGTCCACCATGGTAGAAAGCAGGGACAATTCCACCGGCGGACATATCAAGCGTACCAGCCTCGTTATCAACGAGTTTGCACAGACTCTTAAGGAACATGAGCATTCCCTGGGCATAAATGACAAGTTCATCCAGGATGTTACCAAGGCCGCTCCCATGCATGACCTGGGAAAGATCGCCGTAGATGATGACGTGCTCAGGAAGCCCGGCAAGTATACCGACGAGGAGTATGAAAAGATGAAGGAGCATGCACTGGAAGGTGCGCGTATCATTGAGACCCTCCTTAAGGATTCGGACGACAGGGATTTTGCAAGGATCGCGGTAAATGTAGCCCATTACCATCATGAAAAATGGGACGGCACGGGCTACCCCGAGGGGCTCAAGGGAAAGGATATCCCCATTGAAGCCCGCATCATGGCCCTTGCGGATGTTTTCGACGCGCTGGTAAGCAAGCGCTGCTACAAGGAAGCCTTTGATTATGAGACTGCGTATAATATTATCCGTGATAACTGCGGTACGCATTTCGATCCGGAGCTGGGAGAGCTTTTCCTTAGCTGCTATGATAAATTCGAAAAGCTGTATGACAAAATGCTGTCGGAGGAAGAGTGACATCCTTGCCGAAGATTGTTTACTCAGTCACAAAATACCTGCTTCTGTTCTTTCTGGCATCCTTCATGGGATGGCTCTACGAAGTCACCTGCGTGTATGCAATGTTCGGGGTGTATATTGATCGGGGTGTGCTGCACCTGCCGGCCTGCCCCATATACGGTTTCGGCATGCTCATCCTGTATGCCGCTTTCCATAAGGTAAAAAACCCCCTCATCATCTTTGCCGGCAGCGCGCTGATCTCAACGGCCGTGGAGTACGCCGCCTATGAGATCCTTTACTACGGATTCAATCTGGTGCTGTGGTCCTACGAGCTTTGGCCGCTTAACTATAAGGGGAAGATCTGCGTGATAAGCAGCTGCCTCTTCGGCCTCATGACAGTCCTGTTCATGAAGCTGGCAGTCCCGCCGGCTGAAAAACTCTTCGATTCCAGAGCCAAAAACTATGCTGCGGCAGCAGTGTTCCTGTTCTATATTTTCTGTATTGGGTGGGAGATATACCACTTCGGGCATTGAAGGAGAAGCATGAAAATTCTAATAGTACCCATGGCCGCCATGGCTGAAACATCCGGCCCGACCGGCAGATGCCGTCTGCTGGCAGAGGGCTTCAGGGATGCCGGCATGGAAACTGCCACATGCAGGGCCAGGGATGTGAACTATAAAGCAATACCGGGCATACAGGATTACTATCTCGATACTCCTATGCCCTTCGGATTACCGCGAGCAATCGCATCGCGAACATTTCCCATTGCCCGGAAACTGGGAATTACTTCCAGAAAGACTGTAAACAGCTTCGATGAAGTCCTCTGGTTTACAGGGAATCTTGATTACAGGTATCTAAGGAAAAGCGTCGAATCCGTCAGAAAAGCGATCCGGGATTTCAGAGCGGATGCTGTATATTCGGAATTCAACATATCTGCGATCATCGCCTCAAAAATCGAGAATATACCCCTCTATGCTACAGTGAGCTATCCAACACAGCATGAGTTCGCCCACAGGTCAGACCTTGCCAAGGGATTAAATAAGCTCCTTGCAGAGTACGGGCTGCCTGAGGTGGACTCTGCACTGCAGCTCTTCGACCGGGCAGACAAGTCCTTCTGCCCGAGCATCAGAAAACTGGAACCCATAGAAAAAGACAGCGTGCATTACTGCGGGGCATTGAAACCTGTGTCCCTTAAAGAGCCTTCATCCCCGCGGGATAAGATCCTTGTGTACATGGGAAGTGGAACCATACCCCCGAAAAAAATGCTGGATGTCATGAAAAATGCATTCGCGGGAAGCAGTTACCAGGTATACATAGCCTCGGCATCCCTGAAGGAAGAGACGGTGGATAATATACACATTGCCAGGCGGTGGGATTTCGGAACTATGCTGGATGAAGCGGCTCTGTTCATTAACCATGGGGGCCAGAACAGCATCGTCGACGGCCTGCTCCAGGGAGTACCCCAGATCATGGTTCCCGGAAAAGTATTTGAACGGAAGTATAATGCAGATTCCGTTGTAAGAAATAACGCAGGGGTCGTGGTTTCCGTTGCGGATTTTAATCCGGCATATATCCGTGACGTTGCCGAAAGGGCTATTCGGTCAAAAGAAATGGCTGATAATGCTGCCGCACTGGGGAGGGAGCTGGCTGAGGCAGGCGGGGTTGAGGCCATAGTTAGAGAGATAAAATAGTCATAATTTGCATGATTCATATCAAGTGCTGCCGCTTTATTGATTAAATTCAATAGAGCGACAGCATTTTTTATATGCATTAAACGGTAATATTATACTTGGTAAGAGAAACGGCAATGGAAGAGAAGGATTACCAACGCCTCATCCCACTTTGATTGGTGGAAAAGATCCTCAGGTTCAGATGGCAGGTTTGGTCAAAATACGTGGAGGAAAAATAATCTCATATGACAACCAAAGTGGCCATTATAAACCTAACTCAAAATCTATGTCAGTGGCTGATGAAGCTTTCGGCAAGCTTCCTTCTTCTGTATTCAAAAACAAGAAAGGCGGGAAATAAGTATGTCAGATAAAATTGATTTAGAGAAAAAAACATCATATCTGTTTGACTGTAACTTTTTCGATGATTCCTTTGATCCGGAAGATCACGAAGAACATCTTGCATGCGCCGAAAAGCTTTTCGACAAATACGCATTCGGAGATATCTTTGATGAATGGAACAGTTATCTTCATAATCATTGCAAAACAGCAGAGGAAGTGATCAACTTCTGCAACCTATTTTCTTACTATGGTGGACAGGATTACCCTATTCCATATGCATATGATTTTGTCGGATACATTTATTCCGTAGTTGATATCTCAAAATACTGGGATGAGGCTGGGGATTTCCTTGATGGCTTGTGTACAAGTATTCTTGAAAGATCAGGTGAGATATCTCTCGTCAAAGATCCGTACTATCAGTCATGGAAAGATCCAAAAGTAGTGGCGGCTGTGGAAAGGATTAAAACTCAGTCATAACTACAGATATATAAGTCCTGTTGTACCAACAAACAGCGGATAACCGCATCGGAAACGGTGCGGTTATTTGTTATTTTGCACGGAGAGATTTCTGGCAGCTATTTTCATGAAACAGATAGATCTGTCGACTGAAATAATCTGCGTGTGTGCATATTTTTAAGATAATCTGTTTCTGTGTACGTATTTCGGGATATACTAATTTAATAGACGAAAATGTTGGAGTTGGAAAATAACACTGTCACTTTAAATGAATATGTTTATATAAGTTTCATACTCCTGTTGCCTTAATCTTGGAATACAGGCTAAGATATTCCGACAAAATGGCTTTTTCACGGTCACTTCCGGAGGACATTGTCTCAATAATAGTGTCCGGAATGTATGCTTCCTGACCGGCATAGTTCTTTCCAAGTACAAGA
>JAEEGH010009696.1_pt1 | contig 22380 bp, 16 predicted proteins | sample 9134181 | NCBI WGS metagenome assembly JAEEGH01 (sample SAMN16246544, study PRJNA631951) | gut metagenome | biome: gut microbiome; feature: rumen; material: DP-attached | host: Bos | place: Iran: Karaj | collected 2018-10
GGGCTAAAAATTTTGCGACTTCAAAATTTATCAGTAATTTTGTCGTCGTGAAATGCCATAAGTGGATAACCGTCATCGTGCTGGGCATACTCATCGGTATGCCCAGCACTGTGTTTTCGAGGAGTTCTATCGACTCTCTCGTCCTCAGGCGTATGTTCAGTTACAGGCGTAACTACACCACCAACGATGTCGCAGGACTTACCACCAATGTGTACATCAAGAGCAACTTCAACGTCTGGCGGCGCAACTCTACGCTCTGGCTCGTGCCATCGATGTACTCAATAGCTGAAGGTGCCCGCTACCTCGTATCAGAATCCTATAACAAGCTGCGTTTCAACGACATCAACGACTACGAGAAGAAGCGGCAGGTGAGCTACAGCACCATACGCCACAACCGCAAGGCGCTGCCCACCGTCGTTGAGTTCATGACGCCCAACATCTATGATGTCTGTCTGTACAGCGACCACATCTTGTCGCCGTTCAACCACTATAACCGGCGATTCTACCACTACAATGTGCTGCCCAGCATTAACGACAAGGTTATCGTCGAATTCAAGCCACGTCTGCCTGACAACACCCAACTGGTTTCCGGTCAGGCATACGTAGACATCGAGACAGGACGCATCACAAAAGCCATATTCAACGGAGAATTTGACATGATACGCTTCCACACCGAGACCACCCAGGGCACAGAAGGAGCCCGCTCCCTGCTGCCCAAAGAGTGCAAGACGAATGTCATATTCTATTTCATGGGCAACAAGATATACTCCACGTTAGAGGCGTTCTACGACTGTCCCGTCAACCTCCCCGACTCTGTCAACGACGTTTTCAGTCTGGAGCTCATGGACTCTATACGCCCTATTCCGCTGACCTCACAGGAGAAGCATATCCTCAACGAATACGCAGAGCGCCACAAGCCTGACACAACCCAGGTGGTGGACACTGTACCGAAGAAGTTCAACTTCGCCAAAGACGTGCTTCAAGACGCCATCGGCGACAACCTCGTCACCAGCATACGCTACCGTACCGACCGTGCCTACCTGAAGCTGTCGCCAATCGTCAATCCGCAATACGTCAGCTATAGCAGCACGCACGGTTTCTCCTATAAAATCAAGTTAGGTGCTGAATACTACTTCAACGCCCACCGCTATTTTGAGTTCAACCCACGCTTAGGCTACAACTTCAAGTACAAGAAGCCCTACTTCACCCTGCCCCTCTACTTCAACTACAACCCCAAGCGTAACGGCCAGGTGCAGGTCATCTATGGTAACGGCAACCGCATCGGCAACAGCTATATCACCGACGACATCAGGCGGGAGTATGGCGACACGATTGACTTGGACGATGACATGCATCTCTTCGACGACAACTACCTGACCGTGAGCAACAACGTGGTAGCCTTCAACTGGCTTGAGATTACCAGCGGCTTCACCTATCACCACCGCGTAGCCTATCGTCCTGAAGAGCTCAAGAAGTTTGGTAAGCAGCACGTATTCAACAGCTTCGCGCCGATGCTTTCAGTAAAGCTGTCGCCTTGGCGCAAGGGCCCGACACTCTCCGTCGACTACGAGCGGGGCATCGAGGGCATACTCAAGTCGGACCTCGACTACGAGCGCTGGGAGTTCGACGGCTCCATCAAGTACGACATTCATCCGCTCAGGAAGATTAACGCCAAACTGGGCTTTGGTTTCTACAGCCGCAAGAAGGACAGCTACTTCGTCGACTACATCCACTTCCGCGACGACAAGCTGCCCGAAGGCTGGGACGACGACTGGACGGGAAACTTCCAGCTGCTGACCAGCCGCTGGTATAACGAATCGAGCTACTACGCGCGCGCCAACTTCAGCTACGAGTCGCCCTTCCTCGTGATGTCGTGGTTCCCGCTCATTGGCCACTTTTTCGAGAAGGAGCGCTTCTATCTCAGCGCATTGAGCCTTGAAAACACCCGCCCCTACTACGAAGTCGGCTACGGCTTCACCACCCGGCTCGTGTCGATAGGCCTGTTTGCCAGTTTCCTGCGGACAGAGTTTCAGGACTTTGGCTGTAAATTCACCTTTGAACTCTTCAGACGATGGTAAAACCCCTAACCGTATACAAGGCATCAGCGGGCAGCGGCAAGACGTTCGCGCTCGCCGTACAGTACATCAAACTCGTGGTGCAGAATCCGGCGTCGTACCGCAACATCCTTGCCGTCACCTTCACCAACAAGGCGACCGAGGAGATGAAGACGCGCATACTGAGCCAGCTCTACGGCATCTGGCAGCAGCTGCCCGACTCCGACACCTACATGCAGGAGGTGTGCCGCAGGCTCGACGCCTCGCCGGCCTTCGTCAGCGAGCGGGCAGGCCAGGCACTCTCGCTGCTGCTGCACAACTACAACCACTTCCGCGTGATGACTATCGACACGTTCTTCCAGAGCGTGCTGCGCAACCTGGCCCGCGAGCTCGACCTGACCGCCAACCTCCGCATCGGACTGAACGACGCGCAGGTGGAGGAAATGGCCGTCGACGAGATAATCGACGACCTGAAGACCACCGACGTGATGCTCATCTGGATCATGCGCTACATCATGGAGAACATCTCCGACGACCAGTCGTGGAACGTCATCGGCAAGATCAAGCAGTTCGGAAAGACCATCTTCCTGGACAACTACAAGAACATCAGCCGCGAACTCAGCGCGAAGCTGCAGCAGGAGGACTTCTTCGACACCTACACCAAGAAGCTGCGCGACGTACGTGATGCCGCCAAGGAGCGCATGCTCACCATTGCCGACTCCTTCTTCTGCACGCTCGAAGAGGAGGGGCTCACCTACGAGGACTTGGCTGGCAAGCGGCGGGGCATTGCCGGCTTCTTCTTCAAGCTCAAGGACGGCATCTTCGACGAGAGCATCGTCAACGCGACGGTGGCCAAGTGCATGGACGACCCCACGAAGTGGTACACCAAGACGCATCAGCGCCGTGCCGACATCCACACGCTGGCCGACACCCAGCTGATTCCCACGCTGCGGCTGGCCTGCGACGAACGCCCTAAATGCTGGAAACTCTATCAGTCGGCGGTGCTCACGCTGCGCCATCTGAATCAGGTGCGCCTGCTCAGCAGTATAGAGAATAAGGTACGCGCGCTGAACGACGAGGCCAACCGGTTCCTGCTCAGCGACACGCAGAAGCTGCTGAATGCCCTTATCAGCGAACAGGACTCGCCCTTCATCTTCGAGAAGATTGGCGCACAGCTGCAGCACGTCATGATCGACGAGTTTCAGGACACCTCGACTGTCCAGTGGCAGAACTTCCGCGTCCTGCTGCTCGAGACGATGAGCCATCGCGACAGCGAGAACCTCATTGTGGGCGACGTCAAGCAGAGCATCTACCGCTGGCGCAGCGGCGACTGGCGGCTGCTGAACGATATTGAGCAGCAGTTCCATCAGGAGATGATTCAGACCGAGTCGCTGAAGACCAACCGCCGCTCGGAACGCAGGATCATAGCCTTCAACAACGCCTTCTTCACCGAGGCCGCCCGAATGGAATACGAGAAGCTCGAGGAGCAGCCCGAGGCCGACCAGCTGCAACGCGCCTATCAGGACGTCGAGCAGCTGATTCCCGACGGCAAGCCCGATGCCGGCTATGTGCACATCGAACTGCTGCCCGCCGACGACTATCAGGAGCAGACGCTGCAACGGCTGGTCGATACCATTGCGCGCCTCATCGCCCAAGGTATTCCGCAGACGAAGATAGCCATCCTCGTGCGCGTCAACAGCTATATCCCCGTCATCGCCAATTACTTTGCCGAACATCTGCCCGAGGTCAGCATCGTCAGCGACGAAGCCTTCCGGCTCGATGCGTCGCCCTCGGTGAACATCATCGTCCAGGCCCTGCGACTGCTCAGGAATCCCGACGACCAGCTGGCGCGCGCCTTCCTCAGGAAGAACTGCGGCGACATCACCGTGCTCGAACAGACGCCCGCCAGCCAGTCGCTCTACGAGACGGCCGAGCAGCTGTTTGCCGACTTGGGCCTCGACCGCTTCGACGAGCAGACGGCCTACGTCTGCGCATTCTTCGACCAGCTGCGCAAGTACACGGCCGAGAATGCGGCCACCATCGACGAGTTCCTCAAGCTGTGGGAGAGCGACATCTGCCGCAAGACCATTCAGAGCGACGTCACCGACGGCGTGCGCATCATCAGCATCCACAAGTCGAAGGGACTGGAGTTCGACTATGTGCTCAGCCCCTTCTGCGACTGGCAGATGGAGAAGTCGGGCAACGTGCTTTGGTGCTATCCCGACGAGCAGCCCTTCAGCGACCTGCCCATTGCGCCCATCGACTACAGCAAGAGCGGCATGGTGGGCACCATCTACGACGACGACTACCACCACGAGCATCTGCAGAACGTCGTCGACAACCTCAACCTGCTCTACGTCGACTTCACCCGTGCCCGCAGCGGTCTCTTCGTCTTTGGCCGTCGCGGTGCCAAGAACTCTCGTTCCGAAATCATCGAGCAGGTGCTGCCCGTGCTGACGCTCGAAGGCGGTGAGCTCACAGCCGGCGACGACGCGTCGGCGCCCATCGTCTATGAATACGGTACGCTGTCAGCGCCTGCTGCCGTCAGTCAGCAGAAGCAGCCCGCCGCCAACGATAATCCGTTCCTCCAGCCGTCGGTCCCCTACCCCGTTTCTGTTGCCGCCCATGAGCCTAAGGCCGTATTCCGGCAGAGCAACCAGAGCCGCGACTTCATCAGCGGCGACGACGAGCAGGCCACCGCCACAAGCTACATCCAGCTGGGCAACGTGCTGCACCGCATCTTCTCGACCATCCGAACCTCTGACGACATCGGCGCTGCCCTGCAGCAGCTTGAGCAGGAGGGTGTCATCTACGACGACCTCATCACCGTCGAGCGACTGCGGCTGATGCTCCGCAAGCGGCTGGAGCACCCGCAGGTGGCCGACTGGTTCTCTGCCCGCTGGACGCTCTTCAACGAGTGTACCATCCTGAGTGTCGATGCCGGCGGCCACGTCGTCGAGCGCCGCCCCGACCGCGTCATGACCGACGGCAGCCGGTGGATAGTCGTCGACTTCAAGTTCGGCCGTCCGCGCCAGGAGTATCACGATCAGGTCAGGGAGTACATGCAGCTGCTCGCGCAGATGGGCCACACCTGCGTCGAGGGCTACCTGTGGTATGTCTATAGCAACAAGATTGAAAAAGTATGAAAACATTTCTCGAACACGTAGCCGAAGATATCATCCGTAAGTACGGCACCGACCTCTCGCGCCTGGTGGTCGTCTTCCCTAACAAGCGCGCCTCGCTCTTCCTCAACGAGGCTCTGGTCAGACTGGCGGGCCGTCCCGTCTGGTCGCCGGCCTACATCACCATCAGCCAGTTGTTCCGCAGTCAGTCGGAGCTGACCGTCGCCGACCCCATCAAGCTCGTCTGCGACCTGCACCGCTCCTACGTCGAGGTGACGGGCTTCGACGAGACCCTGGACCACTTCTACGGCTGGGGACAGCTGCTGCTGACCGACTTCGACGACATCGACAAGCACATGGCACCTGCCGACAAGGTGTTTGCCAACCTGCGCGACTACCGCGAGTTCGACGACGTCAGCTATCTCAGCCAGGAGCAGCGCGACGTCATTCGCAAGTTCTTCTCGAACTTCACCGACGACCACAACACGCTGCTCAAGGAGCGTTTCCTGCGGCTCTGGTCGCGCATGGGCGACATCTACCACAACTTCAACCGGCGGCTCGCCGACCAGCATCTGGCCTACGAGGGCGCCCTCTACCGCCAAGTTGCCGAGCAGCTCCAGAAGTCCCCCTTCTGGGAGGATTCAGGGGGGCTTTACCTCTTCGCGGGCTTCAACATGCTGCAGACCGTCGAGCAGCGTCTCTTTGCCTACTTGAAGGCCGAGGGCAAGGCCCGCTTCTACTGGGACTTCGACCACTATTACATGAGGGCTGAGGCCTGCCACTTCATCAGCCAGTACCTGAGCGACTTCCCCAACGAACTGCCTGTCGACGATGACAACATCTACCGTAACTACCAGCGCCCCAAGCAGATAACGTTTGCAGCCGCCCCGACCGAGGACATTCAGGCACGCTACATCAGCCAATGGCTGCAGGACGTTCCCGAGCGCATCAGCGACGGGCGCCGGACGGCCATCGTGCTCTGCAACGAAGCCCTGCTGCCCACCGTCGTCCATTGTCTGCCCGCAGCCGTCGACAGCGTCAACATCACCACCGGCTACCCGCTGCAGCAGACCTACGTGGCATCGCTCGTCGAGCGGCTCATACGCCAGCACCCGCTCAGCGAGGTCATCAGCCGCATCACCCGTCTGGCCAAGGAGCCCGAGACCGCCGACAGCCCCTTCAAGGCCGAAGCCTGCTTCCGCACCTACACGCTGCTGACGCGACTCCAGAACCTCATCGACAGCGGCGACCTGCGGGTCGACGCCATCACGCTGCAGCGACTTGTCGGCCAGCTCATCCTGCAGACGTCAATACCCTTCCACGGGGAACCCGCCGTCGGCATTCAGGTGATGGGTGTGCTCGAGACGCGCAACCTCGACTTCGACCACCTGCTGCTGCTCTCGACCAACGAGGGCAACATGCCCCGCGGCATCACCGACTCGTCGTTCATCCCCTACTCGCTCCGCCACGCCTTCGGACTGACAACTGCCGACCATAAGTCGGCCATCTACGCCTACTACTTCTACCGTCTGCTGAGCCGCGCCACCGATGTCACCATTGCCTATTCCAATGCCACCGTCGACGGCCAGAGCTCCGAGATGAGCCGCTACATGCTCCAGCTGACGGTTGAGGACACCTGTCACAAGATAGCGCACCGCACCCTGCAGGCCGGACAGAGCGTCAGGCTTCGCCGCCCGCAGACCGTCGAGAAGTCGCCCGCCGTCGTCGATACGCTGCTCCGCCGCTTTGCCAGTTCCATCCTTTCGCCGACGGCCGTCAACCGCTATATGCGCTGTCCCCTGATGTTCTACTTCTGCTATGTAGAAGGGCTGCGCGAGCCCGACGACACCGAGGACGGCGTCATCGACAACCGCGTCTTCGGCAACATCTTCCACAATGCTGCCCAGATACTCTACGAACAGCTCAAGCAGCGCAATCCCCACATCGTGGCATCCGACCTGGACGAACTCCTGAAGACAAAGGTCGACATTGAGCGGGCCGTCGACAAGGCCTTCAACGACGAGTTTGACGGCGACGTGCCCCAGGGCGGCATGGCCGTCATCAACCGCGAGGTCATCATCCACTACCTGCGACAGCTCGTCGAGGTCGACCGCCGGCTTGCACCCTTCACCATCCTCGAGCTCGAGCACGACGTAGCCCAGTCGCTGCCCGTACCCTCCGTCGGCATGACCATCAAGGTCGGCGGACGCGTCGACCGCCTCGACCGCATCAGCTTCGGCGACGGCGAGCAGATACGCGTCATCGACTACAAGACCAGCGCCCGCCGGCTGAAAACCATCAAGTCCATCGACGACATCTTCGACCCCGCCAAGCTTGCCGACCACACCGACTATTACCTCCAGACGCTCCTCTACGCCCGCATCGTCAGCAAGAGTCAGCACGTCCGCCGTGCTGCTGCGCCCTCGCAGCCCTCGCAGCCGCTCCCCGTAGCCCCCGCCCTGCTCTTCATCCAGCACGCGGGCACCGACGACTACAACCCCGTCCTGAAGCTCGGCAACGACTACATCGACGACGTGGCCACTCCCGACGGCGACCGCTTCGTCAAACTGTTCGTGGAGAAAGTAAACGAGATTTTCGACCCCTCACAACCCTTTGTCCCAACGGCCGACACCAGCCATTGCAAGACGTGCCCATACGCACACCTCTGCAAAATGTAGAAGACAGCCTGATTATTTGGGCAGCTTCTTCACAAATTTCATTTCGTGAAGAATGCGCTTCGTGCGCTTCTGCACGTATTTGCTGGGAGTCTTCGAACTGAACTTGCGCGGATTGGGCAGCGTGGCTGCTATCATGGCACACTGCTCACGTGAGATCTGAGAGGCCGACAGTCCCCAGTTGTCACGGCATACTGCCTCGACACCATAGATGCCCTCGCCCGTCTCAATCGAGTTCAGATAGACTTCCAGTATACGCTCCTTGGGCCACATCAGCTCGATAAGCACCGTGAAATACACCTCAAAACCCTTGCGCACCCACGAGCGGCCCGGCCACAGGAAGACGTTCTTGGCCGTCTGCTGCGAGATGGTCGACGCACCAAACTTCTGCTTCTCCGGATGCTGGCTGTTGCGCTTGGCGGCATGCTCGATGGCCTTGAAGTCGAAACCGTGATGGCTTAGGAAGTTGGCATCTTCGCTGGCTATCACGGCTACGGGCATCGACTCCGACATCTCACTGAGCGACACCCAGTGGTGGCTCATGCGCAGCTCCCTGTCCTCCTTCGCCTGCTCATAACAACGGATGAACATCAGCGGCGTGAACCATACGGGGATGAAACGCAGGGCTACGACAGAAAGAATCGTGGAGGCCAGGAAAGCCACCACGATTCTACGTATCAGTTTCTTAACAAACTTCAGCATTACTGCAGCGTTCCGGCCTCAGCAGCCTGAATCATAGCCTGGCTGGCATAGAGGATAACCTCCACGCGGCGGTTCTGAGCCTTACCAGCGGCGGTAGAGTTGTCGGCAACGGGATTAGCCTCGCCGAAACCGGTGGTCGAGCGAATCTGGTTGCTGCTCACGCCGAGCGACAGCAGGTAGTTGGTCACGGCCTGAGCGCGCTGCTGCGACAGGTTGACGTTCTTCTGTGCACTCTGCTCAGCGGTAGAGTTCTTCCAGCCGGCATTGTCGGTATAGCCCTGTACGGCAACGTCGCAGTCGGTGTTCACCTTCAGCACGTTGTTGGCAAACTGGGTCAGCGAGTTCTTGGCAGCAGCCTGCAGCGTCGAGCTGCCCGTGCCGAAGAGGATACCAGAGTCGAAGGTGACCTTCACACCCTGCAGACCGTTGGCGTCGGTATAGCTCTCAACCTGAGCATTCTCGACGGCTGCGGCCTGAGCCTTCACCTTATCCATGTGCTTGCCGATGAGTGCACCAGTACCGGCACCCACAGCACCACCGACGGCAGCACCAACAGCGGTGTTACCAGCAATCTTACCTACAATAGCACCTAAGGCAGCACCACCGACAGCGCCGATAGCGGTACCCTTGGCCAAGTTGTTACATCCTGCCATCACCATGCCTGCGCAGAGAGCGATGACCACAGTCTTCATACTTTTCATAATCTTTTTCGTTTTTGTTATTAATTGATGTTTGACAAATATTGTCGCATTTACGGTGCAAAGATAGCAATTATTTCTTAATTCATGCATTTTAATTGATTTTTTTTTGTAATTTTGCACTCAATTTGACGAAATACTGATTAATCATGGCAAAAGAATTAAAAGATTTGACCAAAAGGGCTGATAATTACAGCCAGTGGTTCAACGACCTTGTTGTGAAGGCCGACTTAGCCGAGCAGTCGGCAGTACGTGGATGCATGGTCATCAAGCCTTATGGCTACGCCATCTGGGAAAAGATGCAGCAGCAGTTAGATAAGATGTTCAAGGAGACGGGCGCCCAGAACGCCTACTTCCCCCTGCTCATCCCGAAGTCGTTCCTCAGTCGCGAGGCCGAGCACGTCGAGGGCTTCGCCAAGGAGTGTGCCGTAGTGACCCACTACCGTCTGCGCGCCAAGGACGACAAGAGCGGCGTCGAGGTCGACCCCTCGGCCAAGCTCGAAGAGGAGCTCATCATCCGTCCCACGTCGGAGACCATCATCTGGAACACCTATAAGAACTGGATTCAGTCGTGGCGCGACCTGCCCCTGATGTGCAACCAGTGGTGTAACGTCATGCGCTGGGAGATGCGCACACGTCCGTTCCTTCGTACCAGCGAGTTCCTGTGGCAGGAGGGCCACACCGCCCACGCCACCCGCGAGGAGGCTGAGGCCGAGGCCCAGCTCATGCTCAAGGTCTATGCCAAGTTCGCCGAAGAGTGGATGGCCGTTCCCGTGGTGCAGGGTGTGAAGTCGGAGACCGAGCGCTTCGCCGGTGCCCTCGACACCTACACCATCGAGGCCATGATGCAGGACGGCAAGGCCCTGCAGAGCGGCACGAGCCACTTCCTCGGACAGAACTTCGCCAAGGCCTTCGACGTCACCTATCTTAATAAGGAGAACAAGCCCGAGTACGTCTGGGCTACGTCGTGGGGCGTTTCCACCCGACTCATCGGTGCCCTCATCATGACCCACTCCGACGACAACGGACTCGTACTGCCGCCGAAGCTCGCCCCCATCCAGGTGGTCATCATACCCATCGCCACCAAGCCCGAGCAGATGGAGCTGGTCAACAAGGAGGTGCAGCCCATCATCGAGCAGCTGCGCCAGAAGGGCATCAGCGTGAAGTTCGACGATGCCGACAACAAGCGTCCCGGCTTCAAGTTCGCCGACTACGAGCTGAAGGGCGTTCCCGTACGCCTGGTGCTCGGTGCCCGCGACCTGGAGAACGGCACCATCGAAGTGATGCGCCGCGACACGTTAGAGAAGGAGACGCGCCCCCTGGAGGGTATCGTCGACTACGTGGAGCAGCTCCTCGGCGACATTCAGCAGAACATCTTCGAGAAGGCCAAGGCCTATCGCGATGCCCACATCTTCGAGTGCGACAACTACGAGGAGTTCAAGGAGCGCGTCAAGGACGGCGGTTTCTTCCTCTGCCACTGGGACGGCACGGCCGAGACCGAGGCCCAGATCAAGGAAGAGACGCAGGCCACCATCCGCTGCGTGCCCTTCGGCGTTGAGCAGACGCCCGGCGTCGACATGGTGAGCGGCAAGCCCTCGAAGGCTCGCGTCATCATCGCCCGCAGCTACTAATAGAGTTTCACACACACACAGCAAAAGCCCCGTATGGTTTTGTCCATGCGGGGCTTCTCTCGCTCTTGATTAAGGCTCGTCAGGCTCGGCCTGGCTGATGCCGTAGGTGGCCAGCGGCGTGCGCTCCTGGTAGGTCTTCATCTTGCCGTCGACCTCCTTCGTCTTCGACTCCACAAGCTGGTAAGCCTCGAACACACACTGGTCCTTCAGCGCACGCGACGTCAGCTTCTCGTCGGGCGTGCCCGCACCCTCAGGACGGAACCTCAGGTGGACACCCTTGATCAGCAGGTCGATGTTGGCAGCACCGGTAGCCACGTCGGGAGCGGGCGTGCCCTCAATCGACGGGTAGAACGTACCCAGACCATCGAGCTTCACAGGCTGACCCTGCGCGCTCAGCTCCTTCATACACGAGACGACGTTCTGAAGCACCAGAACCAGCATCTCATACGTTGCCAGCTTGCCATGCTCGGCCAGGTGGCGTGCGAAGCCCTTCAGCGACAGCGGCTCCTTAGGCTCGGCCTCAGGGTAATACTGTCCGTAGGTCTTCGAGGCGGTGTTCTTGTTCTTGCGCAAGTTCACCAGGAAAGTAATCACATTACGTGCCATAGTTGTAAATGTTTTTCGTAGTATTAGATACTCTGCGGCGAACTACACCGGGCCGCCGCCTCCCGCTTTCCAGTCTATCATGATTGACACTGCAAAGTTACAAAAAAAATCCTGAAACTACAAAATATTTTGGTGTTTTTTTTCAGAACATTTTCGCCGCTCGGCACGAAGTGACGCTTTGCTCTGCAAAGAACTTTTTTCAAAGAAAAAAAGAACACAAAGAAGGGACGGCTCTTCTATGTTCGCTCCGCGAAGAACCGCCCCCACTTGAGTACTTCTGCATTACTCCGTGAAGGTAATGCGGCCAATCTCCCTCTTATTTTCCTCTTTATTATCTTCAAATCTGTAGATGGAGAGATAGCCGGAATAGCCTTTACCGCTTGTCAACGACTTCAAAGCCTGTTGGTAAATTTGTACGGCTTTGTCATCGCTCATATAAGCCCAATTTTGCAGTTCATTGTCACCAGAGCTGACAGCATTGACAAGAAGATTTGCGGCTGCAAACTCTTCCTCGGTGACAGATTTAGGATTGCTGGCTGCCATAGTGATAATGGTCATCACACTTTTCTGTCCATAATAAACGGTCGAAAGTTCACCTCTTCCGTAGCCTACGCTCGTAGGATTAACAATCGAGGTTTCCTCCTTTGAACAGGACTGCAAACTCATACCCATCACTGCCACCAGCAGCATGAGCAACATTTTCGATAATAGTTTCATCATTTCTGTTTAATTTGTTAATAAATAATATAATAAAAACTCGAACTTACCATTTAATAATCACTTGCAAAGATAAACTATACTCTGTGGATTACTCTAGTCCGCTGCAAAGATACATATATTTTTTGAAATATCGTGTATTTTGACAGTTAAAATGTGAGGACAAGATGTCGTCATTGGCTGATGGAAGAAAGAAAAGCGCATACACAAAACTTCTGTGTACTCTTCCTGTCATCAAGTGACTTTCCTACTTTCTTACTTTCAGTCGATGTTCTGAACCCGCTTGTGGTACTCGCCACGCTTGTTGCGCTCGATGGCCTTGTCGTGCAACAGGCGGTTGATGGCCTTGTTGGCAGAGCGGTTGTTGGCAAAGCCGAACACCTGTGCGAACTGCTCGGTGGTGAAGGGGTCGGGCAGCTTCTGGAAGCACTGTGAGTAGCGGGTGGTGCGCCTACGGAACAGCGTGGCGTCCTTCATCTGCTCGTCGAAGTAATTGCGGGCCAGCTCGCCAAACCAATAGTGCTGTGTGCGGTACTGAATGTCGATGACCAAGTCCAGCAGCGCCTTGTCCTGATCGTCCGTCACGTAGGTGCCCGTCATCTCGCGCTCATCAAAGTGGCGCATGTCGACGTATGGGGCAGCTATGCAGAGGCTGGTCAGCGAGATACGCTTCAGCAGCAGCTCGTCGGCCTTGTCCTGGTTGAAGGCTGCTATCTCCATGTGGTCGTTCGTCCAGTGCCAGCTGTACTCAACGAGCGGCCAGATAGGCAGTTCACCACGCCGCTTGTCCTGCCTGTAAGCCCATTGTCTCAGGGTCTCGTCGGCATCCAGTGCCTTGGGGTTCTGCTTCCTCAGCGGAATCATCTTGAAGCCCGTTCCCAGCACGGGTATTGCCGACACGCGGGTAGGCCAGCCCGTACCAAAGTTCCGCTCGTTGGCCAGCATCTTCAAGGCTGGCGGCGTACAAGTCCTGACAAGGTTCCAGAAAACGTGGAAGAAGCCCGATACGGAATCGAGGTTGGCATACTGCTGGTTGTCCTTCTCGTTCGACCACGCCTTGATTTCCAGCACCTGCTTGTCAATCCACGAGCCGCCCTTCTGCATCTTGATGGAGTTGAGTGCCTCGGTGTCGACCGTCAGCATGTGCATCTGCATACGCTCGCCCTGCACCTCCGTCCAGGCATTCACCATGTCATTGATAAATACATTGTTAGACGTTCGTGCGCCGTGCTTGCGTATTATGGCCTTGGGCTTCTGCGATTTGTCCTTGTTGGCACCCTTCGAGCGTTGTTCCTCCTTCCAGGCGTTGACGGCATCGTTGGCTATCTGGTCGGCCCGCTCAACAGGCTCCGTCAGCAGGTTCTCAAGCCTCGTCAGGGCACCTTTTCCGCAGGCAGGGTCGCCAATGCCGAGCACGTTGTAGTTCAGGCGACGCTTCTGTTCGGGCATATCGTAGAAGTAGAACCACGTGAGCGTCATATCCGTACCCAACATCGCTGCCGCAGCAAAGAAGAGGAAGGGCCACAGGCGCTCTGGGTGAGGCTCGCAAATCTCCCGCACACAAGGATAGACGTCGAACAGTCCGCGTATGCGCTCTATCCACTCGTCGAAGGGCAGCTCGTCTTCGGCGTTGCCACCGTTAGCTGCCTTCTGGTCGTTGTCGATGCCTGCTTTCTGGAGCAGTTCCTTCAGGGCCTTGGGCGTGCGTTTCAGCACCTTTTTCTTGGCAGCAGAGGTTATCAAGTCCTCCACCTCGCCCGGCTGACGGTTCACCCAGTTCTTCACCCAGTTCAGCTCGTTGGCCATCGCAATTGCCTTCTCGGGATTGTTGTCCGTTACCCAGCATAGCCAATGGGAGGTTTCTTCCGTCAGTGTCTGGTGCTTCTTGCCTTCGGGCAGACAGTCGGGGTAGAACTCATTGAGCGCCTTGACGATAGCCCTGTCACGCTCAGTCAGCTCAACAGGAGCCGCTGGAGTCTGGGGAGTGGCAGCAGGCATGTCGGCCTGATTTCCGTCCGTCGGCCTACGCCTGCAAGCCTGCTTGCGCTGCTGCTCCATCTCCTGCCAGCGCTGCTGCGTGGGGTCTGACTCACCACGACGGTAAGCCTCGCCGTAACGCTGCTCGTAGGCAGGGTTCTCATAGTTGAAGAGCGTCTGCCAGTCGATGTACTTCACGTCCGAGGCTTTCGGCAGGAAGTGGGCGTGGTCGGCATTCTTCGTCTGCGAGTCGGCATAGTCGAGCACACCCAGCGTCTCAGCCATCTGGTAGGCATTGTCCTGCAGGTTGCCCCACTCCTCGCGCGCCTTGAACACCACCTTCGCACCCTCACCGCTCGGCGTGATGAATATCCACACGATGCCCAGCTCAGGGAAGTCCTCGCGCTGTAGCCAACCGTCAACGACAGCCTCGACGTTGGGCACGTGGTCGGCATCGAGCACAGCCAGCCCCGACAGGTATCCGTTCTGCTGGACACGCCACAACCCCATGCGCTTCCATTGGTCAGTACTCTCGGCGAAGTGCGTCACCGTGGGAATGACGGCTGGCAGCGCCGACTTCTTCTGCGCGATGTAGAGCTTCACGCGCTTCAGGTCCGAGTCGGGCACCTTCTTCTTCCTGCGACGCTCGTCCTTCCTTAGCTCTGGAACCAGCCAAGCCTTGTAGTCCTCTTCCTCCTTGAACTCGTTCACAACCGCCTCCACAGCCTGCCGCATCTCGGCCTCAGCCATCTGGTGTTTCATCTGGCGGTAGCTGTCGATGAGCGCCATGTTCTCAGGTTTCTGCATCAGGTCTTTCAATACCTGCTCCGTCAGTTCCTGAGTCGGCTTGTTGATGTTCTCTTGGAATACTATCATACCTTCAGTCCTCCTTTCTTAATACGGTTAACAACTCGCTTGAACTTCTCGTCGGCAGGCAGCGTCCGCACGATGACCTGCAGCTGGCGCATCACGTCCGACTGCCAGTTGTGCGTCGTGTTCAGGTCAATCTCGCCCTTATACGTCAGCAGTCCCTGCTTCGGGTCGAGATATACCTCCATGCCGCCCTCGTTGACCACCCGCTGCTTCTCGGGCAGCTGTAGCGGCTTGGCAGGCTTCATGTCCTTCGTAAGCGCCGCAAACTGCTTGGCGAGTTCAGCATACTGGTCGGTAGCCGACTCCTTCACCATCAGGTGAACCACCCGCGAAGGGTCGGCACCCGTCGTTGTCCAACTCTTGCCGCCTCCAGCGCAGGTCTTCACGTCGCGCTGCGTCGAGGGAGCCTCCTGATACGGGGTAAACGTCATCGAGTCATCCTCGTAGAACAGGGCAGTGCCCCGCACCCGGCGGGGTTTCTGCTTCAAGTTGTCAGTCGTCTGTGTCATACCTTATTAATTTTAATAATGTCGTTCACCACAACGTCCTGATAGCTGTTGCCGTTCACCTCGCGAACCTGGAAGCGCAGCGAAGCCACCACCACGTCGCCCTCGTTGAACACGCAACTTGCGAGATTGCCGAAAAGAGCAGCAACATACTCGTTGCCGAATTTACCACCAAACTCCTGGAGTCTGATTACTGACTTGGCCAGCTGGCCACCCTCCGTCTTCTGGGACGGTACGTAGGTCACGTCTGTCTGTGACACTACTCTGTAAATTTCTGTCCTCATCTTTACTTCTTTTTATGAGGTTAATAAAAGATGAGACGCGTCTCCATGCTCGCTCTCTATAGGCGCCCGAAAGTCCGCATGGCAGCCCGGATTTTCCGAACTGCGATGCAAAGATACGAAGGATTCTTTAAAGAGTCAAAGAATTAAGTGGACTCTTAAACCGTTCTAAATAAAGCACTTAGAAAGTGGTAAAGGGACCTGAAATGTCATTTCGTGTACGCTGTCATCCCTCATCCGTACACGAAACACAGCTTTCGTGTACACTTATGTACTTTTCGTGAATATGAATCAAACACAAAGCCCATTAGACGTACACAAAAGCAACACAAGCACTCATTACGTGTACGGAAATGCAGACATAAAACGCACGTACAAAGAACACGAAATCGAGAATCGGGCAAAAAAAAGACACCAAACAGAGGTGTCTACGATGCAATTTCCATCGGAGGGAATTGCTTTTTGAGCATGGAGTTGATTTTGCTCAGCATATTTTGTTTGATGGTGTCTGTCGAGCTATCATTGCACTGGGTATGCTTTGTACAAGCCCCACCGAGGGCCGACTTGCCAATAGTTTTCCATCGACCACCGTGCTCTTTGTAATACTTGTCAAAATACTTAAGGAACGACTCATAACCAACAATCGGTTTGCACCACTCGTAGAAGAAAAACAAGTCCAGTGCAGGAACCTTGTCGCGCTTGCATTTCCCAGGTAGCAACTCGTCAAAGTGCTCTATGATGTAATTGATGTTGCGTATCTTCACCTCATCGTCACCAAAAACCACCTTGGCGAAAGACATCACCGGATCTGCATCGGCCTCGGAAATAGCTTCGTGGAGTGATATTTTACCCACATCCCCCGCCAGGCAATTCTTATAATACTTCTGGGCAAACACCCCCATATTGCCGGAACTCTGCTTGTAGGCCTTCAGCACGGGATTCTCCGCGTCGCCCGAAAGGTTTTTGTCGTTCAAGACGGCTTTCTTCAGTTCCGGATTGGCCATCATAGCCTCGATAAAGTGAGCCTGATGCTCCCTGCTCTTCTCGCACGACTTGATGAGAATTTCGAGACACTTCTTGGCATCGCCCTTTGTGGTGTCCACCTCCTTGATGCAGCGCAATCCCTCTTCAAGACACTCGTTCATATTCACATAAAACTCGAACATCACGCGGAACAACTCCTTCACACAGTCGGGGTAGGACGACAGACCATACAAGTCAAGCACATAGTTCTTCACACTAATCAGCGACACCTCGTAAGCCTGATGTTCGGGCACACCTGCGGGCAACTGTTTTTGAGACACCTTGCAAAACTTCTTGAACACTTTCTTCACGCAGGCCGTTCCGCTGCGCATACGCCAGGAAACCTTCACCGAAGAATCTACTGTGTTGGCCTCATCTCTGGCAAAATCCTTGGGGTACTTTTTGCAGAACTTGAACAGATACGTCTTCTGTCGGCTCAACTTCGCATTGTACTCGGAGATGTCGTTTGTCAGGCTGACAATCTCGTCCTCGTCCAACTTTTTGCCATTGATGGCGTAAAGCAGGTTAGATACGTCAAAACGGCAGATGAACTCATATATCAAGTTCATCTGCTCCAAATGTGAGTTACCTATCTTCGGCGATGGTCGCATTTGTAGCAATATTTTTCTTACAGGCAAAACAGCATAACCTGTGCCAAATTAATATACGTATAAAAAATAGGTTAACATACCGACACGATGGCAGACTGCTATGTCGGCAGTGACAGAAAGGCGCACTATTACATCACCATTCGTTTTTTACTTGGGGATGTACCCTCATTTTTGCATATACTGACAGCAATAACAAGCACTTTTTCAATCTTGTAGAGGTTGGATGTACCCTCATTTTTGTGTACACAAAAGGGACGGTTCCTTTTGTGTACGACGGGAAGAAGCGGGGAATGATTGAGGGAGAAAAGCCTTGGCAAGGTTATCTTCCCAGCAGGATGTCTATCATTTTTGTCAGGTCGGTTGCGTCCACCTTGCTGTCCTTGTTGAGGTCACCGACAGGACCAGCGCCTGGCCCGCTGACGTTGATTTCCATCGTTGCCGCGTCGCTGTTGTCGTAGCCCGTCTTCATAGCAACTACGTTGACCTTATATGTAGTACCTAAGTTGACCTCATTGGTGTAGTACTTCTTGGCATCAGCCACAGTTACTTCCGACACGAACTCTACACCCTCCGTCTCGCACGTAAAAGTCAGTTTACCGTCCTTATAGGCGATAACTGGTGTGGCGCACTTCTTTACTTCAGGTGGTGTTGGTGTCGTGCCATCGGTAGCAACCACAGACTTGAAGTTCTTCCAAGGCTCCATTGCTTTATAGTCATTAACTGACGCCGCAGGCACGTGCAGCGTGGCGTATTCGATTAAAGAGCCCAAAAAAGCATCACTACTTGTTGATGGCACTTTTTCCGCATAGCAATACACATCTGTCAATTCTGGACATTCAGCAAAAGCCGATTTATTGATGGTATTAACCCCACATCCGATAATGACACTCGTCAGGCTGCTATTGTCATAGAACGCGCACATCCCAATACTGGTTACGGAGTTGGGAATTGTGACGTTCGTTAGGCCGCTACAATTCCGGAACGCATACTCCCCGATGCTGGTAATAGAGTTACCGAACTTGACGCTCGTCAGGCCGCTACAATTGTAGAACGCAGAATTTTCGAGGCTGGACACAGAGTTAGGGATGGTTACGTTCTTCAAGCCGCTACAGTGTGCGAATGCATAACGACCGATGCAGGTCACGGAGTTAGGGATTGTGACACTCGTCAGGCCACTACAATCAACGAACGCATGCTCCCCGATGCTGGTCACGGAGTTGCTGATGGTAACGCTCGTCAGGCCGCTACAACCCTGGAATGCATAGTTACGGATGTTGGTCACCGAGTTAGGGATTACCAAATCCTTTATCTCTTCTCCACTCAAATACAAATGATGGGCATAAGAGAGTGGATTTGAATAAAAGCCGTTTAACAATATCTTACACCAAGCAGATAAATCGGATATGTGAACGGAGGTCAGGGCACTACAACCCAGGAACGCAGACTCTCCGATGCTGGTCACTGAGTTGCCGATGGTAAAGCTCGTAAGGCCACTACAATTTCTGAATGCATAGTCCCCGATGTTGGTCACCGAGTTGCCGATGGTGACGCTCATCAGGTCGCTACACCCTTCAAACGCATAATTACCGATGCTGGTCACGTAGTTAGGAATGGTAACGCTCGTCAGACCGCTACAACCTTTGAATGCAAATTCCCCAATGCTGGTCACCGAGTTAGGAATTACCAAATCCTTTATCTCTTCGCCACTCAAATACAAACGATGGGCATAAAAGAGAGGGTTTGACTCAAAGTCGTAAAATAATATTCTACACCAAGCGGATAAATCGGATATATGAACGGAGGTCAGGCCGCTACAATTCTCGAACGCAGACTGCCCGATGCTGATCACGGAGTTGGGGATAGTGATGCTCGTAAGACCGGTACAGATATAGAACGCATGTTCCCCGATAGTAGTCACGGAGTTGCCGATGGTAACGCTCGTCAGGCCGCTACAACCCTGGAATGTACAGTCACCGATGTTGGTCACCGAGTTGCCAATCGTGACACTCGTCAGGCCAATACACTCACTGAACGCAAAACTCCCGATGCTGGTCACGCTGTATTGTACACCATTATATTCAACTGTTTCTGGAATCACAACATCTCCTGAATATTCATTTGGATTACTTGTAACTTCAGCTGATTTAATTTTAGTCACTAAGTTGTAGTAAATTCCGTCAATCTCCACGGCATCGGCATTGGCCACCAACGGTAGCATGGCGAGGATAATGAGTGAAATGATTTGTTTTTTCATATTCGTTGTTGTTTAAGTTCTTGCTTAGCAAGCGACCAAAGGTCGAGCGATTGTTGTCGTTAAATAAATAGAAAAACGTGGACAAATTACTTCGTCTACGTTCCTGAGGTATCTGCAAACACCTATATTGCTTAAACGAGTAAATGCCCACGCCGAACGGCGTGAACTCCTACTTCAGTTCTTGCAATATCCTTGATTATTTTGCAGATTTTCAGGAACAAGAATCTAAAAGTGGATATTCATCCTATATGTCCTTTTCTACTTTATCTTTCCTAGCCCATAGGCATCTTCGGTTTTAAGGGTTCAACATTCATTTCTTGTATTTCTTACTGAACAGGTCGGCGTGAGTGCCGGTGTTCAGCATAACGAGTATCAATTCCTGATCGCGTTGCTCCCAGACGAGTAGCCAGTTGGGCTGGATGTGACACTCCCATTGGCCGTTCCTATCACCATGCAATACGTGAGGAAGGTATTTCTCAGGGAGCTTGCCTTCCGTAGAGAGTATACGAATGGCTTCACGTAGCAGTTCCATATCATAGCCCCTACGTTCGCAGAGTTTCATTTGGCGCTTGAACTCGCCGGTGAACCTGATGGTATACATATCAGCCGAGGCATTGCTTAAACAAATCGTCTACATCCTTGGCTTCGTATACGCGCCCCTCGTCGAGGTCACGAAGCGAACGCTCGTAGGAGGAATAGCGCTTACGGCGTGGAGAGGTTATCTTGCCCACACCTTTAAGCATACTGATGGCCCGTTTGATGTCCTTCAGCTTTGACATGTCTTCGATGTTTACCAGTATCTGGCTTTCTGATGGCACTGTTGCTACTCGCATATTATAAATAGTTTATAAGTTTCTGTGTGCAAAGATAGGCAATAATTCCGATACTTCCAAACAAAATGAAGGGAAAAAGTAGGAAAGTAAGAAAGTCACTTGTAGACAGGAATGTTTTTTAGTGGTAGTAGAAGGAAATAATATAGTAATTATAAAAGGTATTATATTAATAATTAATATATTAATTATTAATATATATAAATAAATTATACATATAATCTTCACTTCATGTCCTCTTTGTGTCACATGCTGCACACTCCGTTTTCCTTCCTGTCATCAAGTGACTTTCCTACTTTCTTACTTCGTCATGTCCACGCAGAAAGAGAAAAGGCAACCTCGCTGTGGGGATGCCTCTTTCTTGTTTGCTCCGTGCTCAGTTAGTTTATTCTCTTAATCAACTTCGAAGGATTCATCCTCGTGTCCCATATGTCCACGACGTGAACGGTGTCTGTTGGTTGCTGTGCCAGATTACCTTAGCCATGGGTACTTATCAAAAAGACGATTCCACATCTGTTCTGATGACGCCCACTTCGAAGGGTCGTTTCGGTCCTCCCACGCCTGATCGACACGACTAACAGCCTCTTCCACCGTCTTCGGTCCAAAGATTGGGTAATGTTCCCAGTCAAGTTCATCAATGTCGTCCCGAAAAGTCGGCGGCACGCTCTGATGGTCTTGGGGTAATGCAGCTACTGGCTCATTGCACATGTCGGGGATATACTCTTCATCAATCATCACATCTCTGTTTTTAGTTTCCGCCTGCAAATATAGTAACTTTCCCCGATACTTCCAAACAAAACGAGGGGAAAAAGTAGGAAAGTAAGAAAGTCACTTGTAGACAGGAATGTTTTTTTAGTGACGGTAGAAGGAAATACTTTCCCACTTTCTTACTTCGTCACGCCCCATGCCCCGCCGCTACCCGCCAGTAAACGCCGCGTTTACCGTCAGCTTCAGCCCCGTTTACTGCCGGGTAACGGGCATTAGGGACGAAGTATCGTAGGTCTTGGTGATGTTCAGCCCATATTGCTCGTTTAACTTCTGAGCCATTGCCATAAACTCTGGGCCGTGGTCGGAATTCTTAATGCCGAGAAATCGAAGGAAACGACTGAAGAGTGAACAATCATTGGGATTGTTGAGACAGAGATAGTAGTGAATCATCTCATGAACCATGATGTTCCGGAAGGTCTCTTCGTCGAAGTCGAAGCAGTCGGACATGAGAATCGCCATATAACGCTTTCTGACGGGCTTCTTCTTTTCTCCCCATCGATACTCGAAACGGCCCAGGTAGCGACGGGAGTGGATGAGACCAAACTTGGGGGTACGCAACTGGTGGTCGAAGTACTGGCGGTTGCAATACCAAAACATGTGGGGCATCGTGTTGTAATCTGCTATCATCTGTCATCAAGAATTGCTTAGATGATGCAATGTTAGCAACTTATTTGCAATTATTTAGCAGATTTATAGGTATAGTTATTCAAGTTTCGCATTCGCTCAACTTCGCGATGTGGTGCAGTTTGGTGGCTCCCACGATGGGCGACTCCACCTTGGTCACCCGGACGCGCGACACGCGCAGGTCGGAGTTCCCAAGTTTTACGTAGTCCATATTACTTCTGCTTATTGAATATCAGTTTCATCGTCTCTGGGTCGAGCGGTTTCATCGTGGGCAGCTTCAGGTCTTTCACCATGTGGAGCGTGCCCTGCTTGTACTTCTGGAAGTGGTCGGTCTTCAGGTGCTGCTGATAGGCTTCCTCGGAGGCATAGATTTCCAGGATGCGAATCTTCGTGGAGTCCTCGGCACTCTGCATGGGGCACCGACAGCC
>JAEEGH010009701.1_pt1 | contig 22368 bp, 16 predicted proteins | sample 9134181 | NCBI WGS metagenome assembly JAEEGH01 (sample SAMN16246544, study PRJNA631951) | gut metagenome | biome: gut microbiome; feature: rumen; material: DP-attached | host: Bos | place: Iran: Karaj | collected 2018-10
CGACATGATCAGTGCCATCAAAAAAGCTAAGGATAACAAAGACATCAAGGGCATCTATATTGAGGCAGGCATGTTCTCGAGTGACACCCCTGCATCAAGCCATGCTATTCGCGAGGCTCTGCTCGACTTCAAGAAGAGCGGCAAGTGGATTGTGGCTTACGGAGATACGTACACGCAGAATACCTATTATATATGTAGCGTAGCAGACAAGATTTACCTGAACCCCCAGGGTATGGTCGACTGGCACGGTCTGGCCTCAACGCCATACTTCGTCAAGGACCTGTTGGCTAAGTTCGGCGTGAAGTATCAGCTCTGCAAGGTGGGCAAATACAAGAGTGCCCCGGAGATGATGACTGCCGACAAGATGAGTGAACCTAACCGCGAGCAGGTGACGGCTTATATGACAGGTATCTGGAAGGTGATGCTGGACGACGTATCGAAGAGCCGTAAGATTTCGGTCGATTCGCTGAACGCTTATGCAGACCGCTTTGTGGCATTGGCAGAACAGAACGAGCTGGTCAAGATGAAGCTGGTGGACAAACTGATTTATACCGACGAAGTGAAAGGGGAAATCAGGAAACTGCTGAAGCTGGACGAGGACGACGAGATTCCACAGTTGACACTAGGCGATATGAAGAACGTGAAAGGCCAGAAGGAAGAGGGCGAACAGATTGCCGTCTACTATGCATACGGTGAGATTGTTGACTCTGAGACTGGCAGTCTGATGGACGACGGACACAACATTGTGGCCAATACCGTCTGCAAGGACTTAGAGGATCTGATGAACGACGACAATGTCAAGGCCGTCGTGTTGCGCGTCAATTCACCTGGTGGTTCGGCCTACGCATCCGAACAGATTTGGCGCAGCGTCTCACAGTTGAAAGCCAAGAAGCCCGTCGTTGTCTCTATGGGCGGTTATGCTGCCTCGGGTGGCTACTACATCAGCTGTGCTGCTAACTACATCTACAGCGAACCGACTACCATTACTGGCAGTATCGGCATCTTCGGCATGTTCCCCGACTTCAGCGGACTGCTAACTGAGAAGCTGGGTGTGAAGTTTGACGAGGTGAAGACCAACAAACATGCTGCCTTCGGCACGGTAGCACGTCCGTTCAATGCTGAAGAACTGGCTCTGCTCGACCAGTATATCGGTCGTGGCTACGAACTGTTCCGCAAGCGCGTAGCAGACGGTCGTAAACAGCCCGTCGCCGCTATTGAAGAGATTGCTCAGGGACGTGTGTGGCTGGGTAACGATGCATTGGGTATCAAGTTGGTGGATGCCATTGGCTCATTGGACGATGCCATCAAGAAAGCTGCTGAGTTGGCTAAGGTTAAGGAGTATCACGCTACCAATTATCCTGAACCTGCCGACTGGATTGAGAGTCTGCTGAATCAAGGCACCAAGGGCAGCTATCTTGACAGCGAGATGCGTCAGGCACTGGGTGAATACTACGAACCACTGCGACTGGTGAAGACCATCAATCGCCAGAGTGCTATCCAGGCTCGCCTGCCATATTATCTAAATATTAATTGACTGAGAATTGAACGCTGATAAGACATACAGAACCGTAGAGGGCGACTTCATCAAGACCAACAAGTGGCTATTGCCGCTCAGCTGGCTTTATGGAGCCGTCGTCAAGACGCGTAACACCCTGTTTGAAATGGGGGTATTGAAGTCGCGTTCCTTCCAAATTCCTATCATCAGCGTGGGTAATATCACGGTGGGAGGTGCAGGTAAGACGCCACATGTGGAATATATGGTACGGCTGCTGAAAGACCAATTCCACGTAGCAGTGCTCAGCCGAGGCTATAAGCGTAAGAGTAAAGGATTCATCAAGGCCGACAATCAGACCACAATGCCAGAGATTGGCGATGAGCCCTACCAGATGAAGCAGAAGTTCACGGATGTCACTATCGCTGTCGACAAGAATCGCTGTCACGGTATTGACTTGTTGACAGAACAGGATGACAAACTGGATGTCATCCTACTCGATGATGCCTTCCAACACCGTTACGTAAAACCAGGTATCAATATCCTGCTGGTAGATTACCACAGGCTCATCATCTACGATAAGCTGTTGCCTGCCGGCAGACTGCGTGAGCCATTAAATGGTAAGGATCGGGCAGACATTGTCATTGTGACCAAGTGTCCCAAAGACCTCAAGCCTATGGAGTTTCGCGTTGTCACGAAGGCCATGCACCTCTACCCTTACCAACGTTTGTATTTCACCACACTGGAGTACGCAGAGCTGCAATCTTTGTTCCAAACGAGTACGGCAAATATACCCACACTTGACAGCTTGCACGACACACATGTCATGTTGTTGACAGGTATTGCCTCGCCTGAACAACTGGAGCACGACCTCGCGCCTTTCTCACCTCACCTCACACCACTCACCTTTGCCGACCATTACCAGTTTAAGGCGAAGGACATTGAGCTCATCAACAACACGTTTGCTACCATGCAGTCGCCCAAAATCATCATTACGACAGAGAAGGATGCCACCCGACTGAACACGGTTGGCGGATTGAGTGACGAAGTGAAAAAGAATATGTACGTCCTGCCTGTACGAATTAGTTTCATGCAGGATCAAGATAACATGTTTAACCAACAAATCATAGACTATGTACGAAAAAATTCAAGAAACAGCATCCTGGCTAAAGGCAAGGATGACCACATGTCCAACAACAGCCATCATTCTGGGGACAGGCCTCGGACAATTAGCTTCAGAGATAACCGATAAACTGGAGTTCCCCTACAGCGAAATTCCCAACTTCCCTGTATCTACCGTCGAAGGACACTCGGGCAAGCTCATTTTCGGTAAACTGGGCGGCATAGACATCATGGCTATGCAGGGTCGCTTCCACTATTATGAGGGCTACTCTATGAAGGAAGTGACGTTCCCGGTTCGCGTCATGTACGAACTGGGCATCAAGACCCTCTTCGTCTCGAATGCTGCAGGCGGCATGAACCCAGCTTTCAAGATTGGCGATCTGATGGTTATCACTGACCATATTAATTTCTTCCCGGAGCATCCGCTGCGTGGCAAGAACTTCCCAACAGGTCCCCGTTTCCCCGATATGCATGAAGCTTACGACCACGAGCTCATCAATCTGGCAACACAAATTGCCAAGGAGAAGAAGATTCGTCTGGTTTACGGCGTGTATATCGGTGTGACAGGTCCCACCTTCGAGACACCTGCCGAGTATCGTATGTATCGTACGTTGGGTGGCGATACCGTAGGTATGTCCACCGTTCCTGAGGTTATCGTTGCTCACCATTGTGGCATCAAGACCTTCGGTATCAGCGTGGTAACAGACCTTGGTGGATTCGACAGTCCTGTTGAGGTCAGTCATGAAGAGGTACAGGAGGCTGCCGACAAGGCTCAGCCACTGATGACTGAAATCATGCGCGAAATGATCAAACGCACTGCGTAAGTTCAGTATGTCGCTGTGGCACAGCGACTAACAAGACAAATTAATGGAAATAGCATCATTAGGAGAATTCGGGCTGATAGACCGTCTGACAACAGACATCAAGCCCAAGAACGAATCAACAAAGTACGGCGTAGGCGACGACTGCGCCGTACTTCACTACCCAGACAGCGAAGTACTCGTCACCACCGACATGCTGATGGAGGGTGTCCACTTCGACCTAACATATATCGACCTTCAGCACTTAGGCTGGAAGTCGGCAATGGTCAACATAAGCGATATCTTCGCTATGAACGGCACCCCACGTCAGATGACGGTATCGTTAGCACTGAGCAAGCGCTTTACCGTCGAAGATATAGAACGGTTCTATAGCGGTTTAAAAATGGCGTGCGAAAAATGGGACGTCGATGTGGTTGGAGGCGACACGACTTCGTCGTTTACGGGTCTGGCCATCTCGATTACCTGTATCGGTGAGGCCCGCAAGGAGGACATCATCTATCGCAACGGTGCCAAGGAGACCGACCTCATCTGTGTCTCTGGCGACCTCGGCGCCGCCTATATGGGTCTGCAACTGCTGGAACGCGAAAAGTCCGTGTACTACGGACAACTGGATGATTTACAGAAAAAAATGGCTGCGGCCAAAGCTGCTGGGGATGAGAAACAATTCTCAATTCTCAATTCTCAATTCTCAATTCAGAAAGACTTTCAGCCCGACTTTGCCGGCAAAGAATACCTGCTGCAACGACAACTGAAGACGGAAGCCCGTGGCGATATTATCCAGCGTCTCCGCGAGGCTGGCATCCGTCCTACCGCCATGATGGACATCAGCGACGGTCTGAGCAGTGAGTTGATGCACATCTGCAAACAAAGCCAGGTAGGCTGTCGCATCTTCGAAAAACAGATTCCCATCGACTACCAGACGGCAGTGATGGCTGAAGAGATGAATATGAACGTCACCACGTGTGCACTCAATGGCGGCGAGGACTACGAACTGCTGTTCACCGTTCCCATCGGTGATCATGAGAAGATACAGGACTTGGAAGATATCAAGCTGATAGGTCACATTACCAATAAGAGTCTCGGACAGGTGCTTGTCACTCGCGACGACCAGGAATTTGAGCTGAAAGCGCAGGGGTGGAACCCTTTGAATGGGTAACCCAAGGGGTTAATCCTATTCAAAGCGAGAGCAATGCCAAGCTCGCTTGAGCATTGCCGAGTCGCGAAAGTGGATGAACCAAAGGTTCAATCCCACATAGAAAGAAGGAAAACAAAGGAAAATTCTTAAAAACTGCAAAATAATTGGCTAATTGTTTGGTCAATTATTTTTTTTGTTGTACCTTTGCACCCGCAAACGAAAGGATGCAGTGTTCTAACAAACATTTTGGTGCCTTAGCTCAGTTGGTAGAGCATCGGACTGAAAATCCGTGTGTCCCCGGTTCGATTCCTGGAGGTACCACTTCCTCCTTTCATTATGAACCCCTGTCTTAGAGATTTCTCTAGCAGGGGTTTTTCTATAAATACTAATTAAGAAACAATAGGAGTATGGGAATTGTTATAGGAATAGACGTTGGAATATCGACCACGAAGATTGTTGGACTGCGCAATGGGCGGGTACTCTCCCCTATCCGCATTACGGCTGCCGACCAGGTGACCTCACTCTATGGTGCCTTTGGCAAATATCTTCACGACAACAAGATTGCACTGGGCGATGTCGAGCAGGTCATGCTGACGGGCGTCGGTGCTGGCTATATCGACGAAGACCTGTATGGCATACCTACTCAGAAGGTCGATGAGTTTGTGGCCGACGGACTTGGCGCACGCTTCGAGAGCGGCTTGTCTAAAGCCATCGTAGTGTCGATGGGTACCGGCACCAGCTTCGTACAGTGCGACGGCGACGACATCAAGCATATCGGAGGTATTGGCATTGGCGGCGGCACGCTACAGGGCTTGAGCCGCGTCATGCTGAACACGCGCGACCCCAAGCAGATTCAGAGTCTGGCCATGCAGGGCAACATCCATAACATCAATCTGCAGATTGGCGACATCTCCACCCATCCCCTACCCGGCCTGCCTATGGATGCAACCGCCTCCCTATTCTCCAAGGCCCAATACGACGCCCCCAAGGAAGACCTGGCCTTAGGCATTATCGTCATGGTGCTGCAGACCATCGGTTCCGCTGCCATCCTGTCAGCCCTTAATTCCGGCATCAAGGACTTCGTACTCATCGGCAACCTGACATTGCTGCCCCAGTGCAAGGACGTCTACCTTATGCTCGAGAAGCTCTATGGCGTCCACTTCCATATTCCCAAACATGCTGAATTCTGCACAGCCATCGGTGCTGCCCTGAATTACAAAAAATAAAGCATCTTGTCTTGGAGCGAAAGGCCGTTTCTCTGGTAGTAACATGCCGTTTCTCCATGAGCAAAACGCCGTTTCTCTTTTGACAAACAGCGACATACCGACGCTACTGTGTTACTCTTTGCGGTGCTTGTCGAACTTGCGAAGGAAGTAGTTGAAGGCTTCCAATCCGAAGAGTACCAGCAACGTACTGGCTGTGGAAAGCACGTACATGCCTCCGCCACAGGCCAGACCTATGGCGGCAGTGACCCACAGACCGGCAGCGGTGGTGAGGCCGCTGACCATATTCTCCTGTTTACGGAAGATGATGGTACCGGCACCGATGAAACCGATACCGCTGACAACTTGTGAAGCTACGCGCGACACATCCCAGCGTGACGTCATCCCGTCCATCTGGACATCGCCAAAGCCGTAGGCTGACACTATCATAAACAATGCTGAGCCCAAGGCAACGAGGAAATGGGTGCGGAAACCTGCCTCTTTGGCACGGTATTCGCGTTCGAGACCAATGAGACCACCAAGCAGTGCTGCAACAAGGATTCGCAGAATAAATTCGTACTCCATAGTTAAATGTTGTTATTTTGCCTGCAAAGATAATATTTTTTCCGTATCTTTGCAAAGATTATAACCAAAAATAAGAAAAAAGATGAAACTGCTTTTGTTTGGATTAGGCATGCAAGAAATCATAGTCATCGCACTGATTGTGCTGTTGCTGTTTGGCGGCAAGAAGATTCCTGAGCTGATGAAAGGCTTGGGCAAGGGCGTCAAGAGCTTCAAGGACGGCATCAAGGAAGTGGATGACGAGGTGAAGGAAATCAAGGAAGTGAAGGAAATGACAGAAGAGGAAGTAAGGAGTGAAAACTGATTCGCTTACCTTCTGGGACCACTTGGACGTGTTGCGCTCGTCGCTGATACGGATGGGGGTGGCCGTTGTGGTGTTCGCTGTGGCAGCGTTCTGTCTGAAGGACGAACTGTTCAGCGTGGTATTGGCTCCGCGGAGTAGCGACTTCGTGACGTACAAGCTGTTAGGTGTGGACCCGTTCTCCATCCACCTGATGAATACGGGACTGACGGAGCAATTCATGATTCACATGCGTACGGCTATCTATGCGGGACTGTTGGTGGCTTCTCCATATATATTATATGAGCTGTTCCGCTTTGTGTCGCCAGGACTCTACCAAAACGAGCGGCATTATGTGGTCTGGATAGTAGGTGCGGCGTATGTGATGTTCCTGATGGGTACGCTAATCAATTATTTTATAGTATTCCCGTTAACAGTCAGGTTTTTAGGAACATACCAAGTATCTCCAGACGTCGCCAATATGCTGACATTGCAGTCGTACATCGATACACTGATAGGCATGAGCTTAGTGATGGGCGTAGTGTTCGAGTTGCCTGTGGTTTGCGGATTATTGGGACACATGGGGCTGATTAACAATCGTATGATGAGTGAATATCGCAGGCACGCCATCGTAGCCATCCTCATCGTAGCAGCCATCATCACTCCGACAACGGATATGTTTACGCTGTTCGTCGTGGCACTGCCGATATATCTGCTCTATGAGCTCAGCATACAAATCGTGAGAATAACTAAACAAAACTGAACAAATACTTTATGCTAAGGAAAATTAGAATTATTTTGGCTACAGTGATGTTTCTATGCATTACTTGGCTGTTTGTCGACTTCACAGGAACGGCACGCCACTGGTTTGCGTGGATGCCGAAACTACAGTTCCTGGAAGCTGTGCTGGCACTTAACGTGGCAGTCATCATCGGACTGGTTGTGCTGACATTGGTTTTCGGACGCATCTATTGCTCGGTCATCTGTCCGTTAGGTATCATGCAGGACGTCTTCGGATGGTTGGGCAAGAAGCAGAAGAAGAACCGCTACACGTACTCGAAGGAAATGAAATGGCTGCGCTATCCTGTGCTCGTGCTGTTCATCATTGCTCTCGCGACAGGCGTGGGCACGCTGTTCCAACTGCTGGCCCCCTACTCTGCCTTTGGACGCATTGCAACGAATCTGCTTCAACCCGTCTGGCAGGCAGGCAACAACATATTGGCCGGCATCGCTGAGCATTACGACAGCTACGCGTTCTACCAGTCGGACATCTGGATTCGCTCCGGAGTATCGCTCATTATTGCCGGAGTAACATTTGTTACTCTCGGAGTATTGGCTTGGCGCAACGGACGCACGTATTGTAACACGATATGCCCTGTAGGCACCGTCCTTAGCTTCATCAGCCGTTTCTCGTTCCTGAAGATTCATTTCGACACAGAGAAGTGCAAGAACTGCTCGCTGTGTACGAAGAACTGTAAGGCGGCATGTATCGACTTCAAGACGCATAGCGTAGATTATAGTCGCTGCGTGGTGTGTGGCGACTGTATTGAAAGCTGTAAGTTTGGAGCGCTGAAGTATGCTCATGGCGTTAATGAGCCTAATAAGGCTCATGAGGCGAATAAGACTCATGAGACTCATGGGACTAATGACCCTTCTCGTCGTTCGTTCCTCTTGGCATCGGCCATGCTGACAACAGCAGCTATTGCCCAGCAAAAGGAAAAGATGATGGACGGCGGACTGGCTGAGATTGCCGACAAGGTGGCACCGAAGCGCCAGACGCCACTGACACCGCCGGGATCACGCTCAAGGGCCAATATGGAGAAACGCTGTACGGGTTGCCAACTGTGTATATCAGAGTGTCCCAATGAGGTGCTGCGTCCTTCCGATGACCTGATGCACCTGATGATGCCAGTGATGTCGTACGAGCGTGGCTATTGCCGCCCAGAATGCACCCGCTGCTCGCAGGTATGTCCCGCTGGTGCCATCCTCCCGATAAAAGCAGAGGACAAGGCATCGACGCAGATTGGCCATGCCGTATGGATTAAGAAGAACTGCGTGGTGCTGACCGACGAGGTGGAATGCGGCAACTGTGCAACTCACTGTCCTGTGGGAGCGATTGAAATGGTGCCCAGCGATCCAGACAACGAAGAGTCGCCCTACGTACCTGCCGTGAACGAAGCACGCTGTATTGGTTGCGGTGCCTGCGAGAACCTGTGTCCAGCCCGTCCGCATAGCGCTATCTATGTTGAGGGACATGAGCAACACAAGGAAGTATGAGGTATGAGGTATGATGTAAGATGTAAGATGTAAGATGTAAGATGTATGATGTATGATGTATGATGTATGATGTAAGATGTAAGAAGTATGAAGAAAGATATAACAAGACGCAATTTCTTAAAGCTGTTGGGTGGCGGTGCTGTGGCTACTGCTGCCGTGATGACTGGTTGCAAGTCGAAGACGGAGTCGAAAGCCGTCGAAGAATATAAGCAGCAGGTGGAACCGCCTGTGGGTAAGATGACCTACCGTACGAATCCCAATAATCAAGACAAAGTATCTATTCTTGGCTACGGCATGATGCGTCTGCCATCGAAGACTGAGAATAAGGATGACTTCGATCAGGAAATGATTAACCGTCAGGTGGACTATGCCATTGAGCATGGCGTGAACTACTTCGACACGAGCCCCGTCTATTGTCAGGGCAAGTCGGAAGCCTGTACGGGTATCGCCCTGAAGAAGCACGACCGCAAGAAGATATTCATTGCCACGAAGCTGTCGAACTTCCACCCTGACACACAAAGTCGTGAAGCAAGCATTGCCATGTATCAGAATTCACTGAAGCAGTTGCAGACGGACTATATAGACTACTATCTGCTGCATGCCGTAGGTGGTGCGATGTTCGAATTCGAGAAGCGCTATGTGGAGAATGGCATGATGGAGTATCTGATGAAGGAGCGTGAGGCTGGTCGCATCCGTAACCTTGGTTTCTCGTTCCACGGCAAGAAGGAAGTGTTTGACGAAATACTGGCCACGCACGACAAGTACCACTGGGATTTTGTGCAGATTGAGCTGAATTACCTGGATTGGGACTACGCCGACGAAATCAGCAAGAGTAATGTGGATGCCAGCTATCTATACGCTGAATTGCAGAAGAAGGGAATTCCCGCTGTTGTCATGGAACCGCTGTTAGGCGGACGCTTGGCAAACCTGCCAAACTATCTTGCTGCCGAACTGAAAAGCCATGCACCTGAGCGCAGCGTGGCTTCGTGGGCTTTCCGCTATGCAGGAACACCAAAAGGCGTGCTGACGGTGCTGAGCGGCATGACCTATATGGAACACCTGAAGGACAATCTGTTGTCATACTGTCCATTAGTACCGCTGAGCGGACAGGAACAGGAATATCTTCATAAGAAAGTGGCTGACCGCATCGTTGGACTTGAGAACATTCCCTGTAACGACTGCAAATACTGCATGCCCTGCCCCTACGGTATCGACATACCTGCTATCTTCGTACATTATAATAAATGTAAAAACGAGGGCACGCTGCCACGCGAGAACGTTGATGCAGAATATGCCAAACTGCGCCGTAACTACCTGATTGGACTGGACCGTGCCGTTCCGCGCCTGCGACAGGCAGACCACTGCATAAGTTGCGGGCAATGTGAACCACACTGCCCGCAGAGTATTCGCATTCCGCGCGAATTACGTAAGATTAGCGAATTCGTAGAAGAACTGCGTCGGAGTCAAGAGGCTTAGAAGCCAGGACCACCGAAGTTCCCGCCACCGAAACCGCCTCCGCCGAAGCCACCGCCTCCGCCGAAGCCGCCACCACCAGGTGCGCCGCCAAAGCCAGGGAATGAAGGAGCGGGTTCTCTACCAATCTTCATGAGCAAACGAAGTAATGCGCGTCGACGCTGTGACCATGTGGGATAGTCGTCAGCGCGCAATACTCTTGTCTGGAAACCAGGCATACGCATGCCGCCTCCCTGTTGTCCCATGAATTCAAGGTTGCTTGTGGTCAAGATACAAGGCTTGGTATGTCCGTCAGCCAGCAAGCGGTCGGCAATAGCATCGGCACCACCCAACTTGAACCAGCTCTCCATTGTATCGTTCTCGCCAGGAACCAGCTGTATCATAACAGGCATAGTAGGCTGGCCCTGACCTATTGAAGGCGACATATACCATGCCTCCTGACGTTCTACATCATAGCCTGTGCGTCCATGAGGAATGTCACCCATCTGTGCGAAATTGAAGGGGCCGTAAGGATTGTCGGAAATGCTATACTTGAAACCACGATCGGGCGAGAGTAACATATTCTGCGGGTCGGCCACACGAGTGCCGTCCACAATGAAGCAATACTTGAAGGTCTCTGTCACGAAATCGGTCATGGTCACTGACCATACACCATCAGCATCCTTGGTCATTGCCAGATTCTCAGGCAGGATTTCACACTCGAGTTCCACTTTCTGGGCATCAGGTGCCTTCATACGGAAGATGATGCTGTCCTGAGAATACTCAGGCGACACAATGGCTCTGGGGAAGAGACGAGCCATCACACTGGGCGTAAACTGCTGTTCCTGACCCGTCTTGGCGGGAGCAGGCTTTCCCTCCTTCATAGCAGCCTCAGCAGCCTTCTTGTTGAACAGCAAAGGCAGGGTCTTCGAGAGAAAGTATTTGGCATTCATCCAGGTGTGACCAAACTTGTCGGTAGTGAACTCCTTGACACTGCGGATGCCCTTCTGGTCGAGGAACTCCATATAGTCACGCGCATTGCCATACAGGAAATCGTCAGTACCTACGCCAAGCCAGAACAGGTGAATCTTCTTATTCGTATCATCTGCATTGTCGTAAACATTGGGGATATCAGTCGAAGTGAAAGAACTGTACGAGCAGAGGTACGAGAACTTGTCGAGATTCGAGAGGCCATTGAACAGTGCCTGGTTGCCACCACGTGAGAAACCGCCAATAGCACGGCTGTCACGATCATTACGTGTACGATAGTTTTTCTCGATGTACGGCATCAGGTCTTCAATCAGATCCTTGCTGAACACATCGCCTCCAAAACGTGTCTGGGGCTGTCCGGAAGCGTTGTCTGCCTTCAAAGGCTTCAGTTTAGAAGGATTACCGTAGGGCAATACGACAATCATCTCCTTGGCAGCCTTGTCAGCCAGCAGATTATCCATAATGTAGTTTACACGTCCCACTTTATAGTACACCTCTTCTGTATCCGTCGTACCGCTGATAAGGTAGAACACGGGATACTTTTTCTGGTAATCCTGCATATAGGTGGGTGGCAGATAGACAACAGCCTGATTAGTTGCACCCAGGCTCTTGGAATAATAGTGTACATACTCCAGACGTCCATGAGGCACGTCCTTGATGTCATGAGGCAGTGTACCGCCACCTGGAATCTCCAGCAGGCTGTTCTTGAAACCCTCGTTGGGGAAATACTGTGGATTCTCAGGGTCCATTACACTCACGCCGTCAACGATAAAGCAGTATGGATACATGTCTTTCGCAACGGGACCAAGTGTCACCGTCCATGTACCATCGGCCTGGCGTGTCATCTCCTTCTGGCCTGCAAACTGCACGTCGACCTTCACTTGCTTGGCCGTCTCATTCTTGTAAGTAAACGTTACCTTGCCATCAGGATGGCAGGTAATCGATGAAGCTAACTGCGGTTGTTGAGCCCAGCAGTAGCTTACGATGCCAAGCATCAAGAGGATGAATAGTTTTTTAGTTCTCATAATTGATAAAGTTGATTAAGTTAATAAAGATTATATGTGTTTTATGCAATCGCCAAGCGACTCCTCCCAATATGGAATGTCAATGCCGTAGGTCTGTTTTATCTTGGTCTTGTCAAGTACTGAGTAATGCGGACGGGCTGCTGGTGTAGGATATTCCGCCGTATGCAACGGACGGACACGACACGTAGTGATGCCTGCCAATCGGTGGATGGCTTTCGTAAAGTCGTACCACGACGTGACACCCTCGTTCGAGAAATGGTAGATGCCAGGACGGATACCTTGATTAACAGCCGTCATGATGACACGTGCCAAATCGCGGGCATAGGTCGGCGTACCAATCTGGTCGAAGATGACGCCTAACTCAGGCTTCTCGTTGCCCAAGCGTATCATGGTCTTCACGAAATTGTTGCCAAACGTGGAATACAACCATGCGGTACGGATAATCATCGAACGCTCACATAGTTTCTGGACGTTGATCTCGCCCACGAGTTTCGTACGACCATATACGGAGTTCGGACAGGTGTCATCATCCTCCACGTAGGGGGTGTGCTTGGTACCGTCGAACACGTAGTCGGTAGATATCTGTATCATCCAGCCTCCACGACGTCCAACGGCATGAGCCAGATAGGCTGGAGCCTCGGCATTCAGCAGTTGGCAAAGGGTTTCGTTAGCTTCGGCCTTGTCCACTGCCGTATAGGCTGCACAGTTCACAATACCATCAATAGCGTTCTCGTCAACGAAACGCTCAATAGCCTGCTGATCGGTAATATCCAGTTCGGCGACATCCGTATTAAAATAGGTATGCTGAGGATTCTCCTTCTCCAGCAATTGCATCTCGTTACCCAGTTGGCCATTGCAGCCCGTAATCAGTATATTCATCGAGGATATTTTACAATTTGACGACTTACAATTTACTATTTATTCGAATTCAAGAGGTTTTTCCTTATCTTTTTTATAATAGTCGGAGAGCATGCCAATGAAGGTCGTAATCTCCTTGATGGCATGATCGGTATTGGCGGTAATCTCCTTCTTCTGCAAGCGCAGCATCATCACGCCGTAGAGCGAGTTGAAGCATGTCTCCACCTCGTTCTCATCCTTGTCGGCACCACGGTTGCGCAACTCGACGATATATGGCAGCACCTTGTAGTACTCTGCATTGTAGAACGGGAACTTCGGCGACGACAGCAATTGAGCGTGCAACTCCTGCAGTTGTTGCATGACCACCTTATTGATTTGCAGATGTCCCTGTTCACGACAGCCCTCCTGATTCATCATACGAATCAGATTACCATACCAATCGGTCAGCTCCTCCTTCTGCTCCTCGTCGTACTCAAAACGTTCGATATACTCTTTGCGGATTCTCGACAACGAACAGTCAAAGGCACGGATGATATTCTCAACCTGCCACATATACAGTAGGTACTCTGCTATATTGCTCTTGCGTAATCCTTGTGCTATAAACATCTTTTTATCCTTTTTACTTTTCCACCTTTAAAAGAATCTGAAAAGGTTAGTCACCGTTCCAAACAGCGAAATACTTGCAAACAGCGTTACCGCAGCACCTATGACCTGATTGATGATACGAATGCCACGATTGTCGAAGATGGTGCGCACCTTGTCTATCAGCCACGATAGTCCATACCACCAAAGCAGTGCACCGCCCACAATACTGGCAAAGCCCACCAGCATCTCAAACGGATGGTCAGGAATGACGAAGGCGAACTGCGCAAACAAAGCCATAAACAGGAAAATGATGAGCGGATTCGAGAATGTCACCAGGAATGCCGTCCATGCATTATACCATAACGTACCTTTCTGCTGGCCTGACTGGTGCATATTCTTCGTGGGGTCACTGCGCCACGTGTAGATGCCGAATGCCAGCAACAGTATTGAACCAATAATCTGTAGATAGAACTTGTTTTGGTCGTTGTTGATGAAGTCCATCACAAAGGCCATACCAAAACCCGTGATACCTGCATAGATGATGTCGCTGGCGGCAGCACCCAGTCCCGTAGCGAAACCGAAGCTACGTCCTTTGTTCAGCGTACGCTGTACACAAAGGATACCCACCGGTCCCATCGGTGCCGATGCAATCATGCCTATCAGCATGCCTTTGAACACCAGATCTACTATGTTAATATGTATAGGAAATACCATATCGAGTGCAAAGTTACAAAAAAAAGTGAAAAGTGAAAAGTGAAAAGTGAAAAAAAATACTACCACAGCAAAAATTATTTTCAATTTCTAATACCTAATTCCCAATTTATTCGTACCTTTGTACGCAGAAATATCAAATTAAAGACTATAAAACAGCATGAATGAGCAACAAGGATTAAAGCCGTATGTCATCGGCTTAGATTTAGGAGGTACAAACTCTGTCTTCGGCATCGTCGATGCACGCGGCGATATTAAGGCTACTACAGCCATCAAAACTGGCGGTTTTACTAAAGCCGACGATTACGTCAATGCAGCCGTCGAGGCACTGCAGCCTGTCATTGAACAGGTTGGTGGTATTGAAAAGATTAAAGCCATGGGTATTGGTGCACCCAACGCCAACTACTACAACGGCACCATCGAATTTGCTCCCAACCTGCCTTGGGCCCACGACGGTGTCGTACCCCTTGCCAAGATGTTCAGCGAGAAACTTGGTGGCATTCCAGTGGCCATGACCAATGATGCCAATGCTGCCGCCTTGGGCGAAATGGTTTATGGTGTGGCACGCGGTATGAAGAACTTCATCGTGATTACATTGGGAACAGGTGTCGGTTCTGGTATCGTCGTCAACGGACAACTTCTCTATGGTCACGACGGCTTTGCAGGCGAACTCGGACACGTCACAATGGTTCGTGGCGAAGAAGGACGACTTTGCGGGTGCGGACGTACCGGTTGTCTTGAAACCTACTGCTCGGCAACTGGCGTTGCACGCACAGCCCGTGAACTGCTCAGCAAGACCAATCGTCCATCCATCCTTCGCGAGATGAATCCTGACGACATCACTTCACTAGACGTATCTATCGCTGCCAGCAAGGGCGACGAACTGGCCAAGGACATCTATGCTTTTACAGGCAAGATGTTAGGTGAGGCATGTGCTGATTTTGCTGCCTTCTCAAGTCCCGAGGCATTCATCTTCTTCGGTGGCATGGTAAAGGCTGGCGACCTGATTATGAATCCTATCAAGGAGGCCTATAACAAACATGTCATGAAAATATTCCGTGGCAAGGCCCAATTCCTGATCAGCGGACTCGATGGTGCTTCGGCTGCTGTGCTTGGAGCTTCCGCCATCGGCTGGGAAATATGAAAATGTGGGAAGTAAGAAGTAAGATGTGAGATGTAAGAAAAAGAGGTTGGTGCAGGACGCTACCAACCTCACTTTTAAAAATATGATAAGGCACGTGGCAATGGCTACGTCAAGCTTATCGGGGGCAAATTTAGAGATTATTTACATAAAATGCAAATTTTCCGACAACTTTTTTCGATTTTTTGCCCATTTCTTTGTATCTTTGCCGCAAAATTTACTAAAACAGACAAAATGAAAAGATTAATTCAGACCATGATGTTCGTCATGCTGGTGGTTGTTGGTGTCCATGCCAAAGGCTGGGATCAGCAGCAGTACAAGCAGATAGAACAGAGCATCCGCATGCCACAGTTTGCGGACAAAGACTATGTGATTACCAAGTATGGCGCAAAGGCCACCAACACAGCCGCCAAGAATCAGAAGGCCATCCAGAAAGCCATCGACAAATGTTCACAAAAGGGTGGCGGTCGCGTCATCATCCCCTCAGGACAGCGTTTCCTGACCGCAGCAATCCAACTGAAGTCGGGCGTTAACCTCGTCATTGACGAAGGTGCCGTCCTTGAGTTTGTTTTCGAACCTGAACTCTACCCCATCGTGCCTACACGCTGGGAGGGATTGGACTGCTGGAATCTCTCGCCACTGATTTATGCTTATCAGGCTAAGGATATCGCTATAACTGGTAAGGGTACCATTGACGGTGGTGGAAGCAACGAGACATGGTGGCCCTGGTGTGGCAGTAAGAAGTTTGGCATGAAGGAAGGCGGCATTGCCCAGAATATGGGAGCCCGTGCCCGTCTGCTGAAATATGCTGAAGATGGTGTTCCCATGGACGAGCGTAAGTTCGGTCCCAAAGACGGTCTGCGTCCCCAGATGATTAACCTGAACCAGTGTGATGGTATTCTGATTGAAGATATCACCTTGTTACGTTCGCCGTTCTGGGTCATTCATCCCCTGTTATCAACAGATATCACCGTACGTGGCGTACATATCAACAACGACGGCCCTAACGGTGACGGCTGCGATCCTGAGTCATGCGACCGCGTTCTCATTGAGAACTGCTATTTCAATACTGGCGACGACTGTATCGCTATCAAGAGCGGACGTAATAACGACGGTCGAGAAGGTGGTCAGGGCAAGTATGCCGGACGTCCATCGAAGAACATCATCATCCGTGACTGTAAATTCAACAATGGTCATGGTGGCGTAGTCATTGGCTCTGAAATTAGCGGTGGTTGTCAGAATGTCTATGCAGAAAACTGTCAGATGGACTCTCCCAGTCTTGACCGTGTACTGCGTATTAAGACCAATAGTTGCCGTGGTGGTATCATCGAGAATATCAATATGCGTAACGTTACCGTAGGTCAGTGTGGCGAGGCTGTCCTCAAGCTCAATACCGACTACGAACCTCGCGAGGTGTGCTGTCGTGGTTTCTACCCCACTATCCGCAATGTGACGATGGAGAATGTTACCTGTCAGAAGTCGAAATACGGTGTGATGATTGTAGGCTATCAAGACCCGCAACATGCTAACACCATCAATAATATCACTGTTAAGAACTGTAAGTTCAATGGTGTCTATAACAAGCCCATCCATCAGATTGGTTTAGCTCAGGACGTTACTTATGAAAACCTGTTCATCAATGGTTCACTCGTCCTGCAGAATCCACCTTACAAGCACTATTCTGAATGGCTGACCTATTCAGAAATGAAACGTGTACCAGAGAGCTACATGCTCGACTTTGCCCAGAAACCCAAGTGGAGCTATGTCATGGGCATTGAACTGGAAGGTATGCTTGACACTTATCTGCGCTATGGCGGTGAGGACATCCGCAAATACTGTCAGATGTACACCGACAAGATGATTGACGAGAAGGGTAACATTACCGGCTACAACATCCTTGACTACAACCTCGACAACATCCGTACTGGTCACTTTGTGACACGTATGTATCAGAAGTGGCCTGAGCCCAAGAACTTGTTGGCCATGAAGACCATGATGAAGCAATTGCAGGACCAGCCGCGCACTATTGCCGACAAGGTGTTCTGGCACAAGGCCATCTACGCTTATCAGGTATGGCTCGACGGCATCTTTATGGGTCTGCCCTATCGCTGTCTGACAGCTCCCATTACTGAAAAGGCAACCCAAGTAAAGGGCAAAAAGAGTAAGAAGGCTAAGATTGATCCCGTCATCGATATTTATGACGACGCTGTCAACCAGTTGAAGATAACTTACGAGCGTACCTACGACCCCAAGACTGGTCTGAATCGTCACGCTTATGACGAGACACGTAAGACCTTCTGGGCCGACAAGGAGAGTGGTCTGTCACAGCACTGTTGGGGTCGCGCCCAAGGGTGGTACTCAATGGCACTGATTGAAGTTCTTGATGCCCTGCCCGATGACTACGCCCGTAAACAGGAGGTCGTCGAACTTTTGAAGAAGGACCTTGATGCCATTATCAAGTGGCAGGACAAGAAGAGCGGCGTGTGGTATCAGGTAATGGATGCCCCCAATCGTGAGGGCAACTATCTGGAGGCTACCTGCTCGTCTATGTTTACCTACGTATTGCTGAAAGCCTATCGCAAAGGCTACGTCGGTGACAAATATCGCGATGCTGGTATCAAGGCCTATAAGGGCATCATCAACAATTTCATCCGCGTCAATGCCGACAAGACCATCTCGCTGACGAACTGTTGCGAGGTAGCCGGTCTCGGTCCTGCTGCTACGCCTGAGGTGGAAGCTGCCCTGAAGATGGTCAACCCCAAGGGTACTGTCAAGGAGAACAAACGACGTGATGGTGGTTACAAATACTATCTCTCGGAACCTATACGCGACAACGACGCCAAGGGTGTCGGACCGTTTATCTGGGCATCGCTCGAGATGGAGATGTTAGGATACACCACAGAAAACATAACAGCCTCGATAGATCGCGAGGCTGTTCTTTTTCGCAACAATCCCCTTATTACCGAGGCCGACCCACTGGCTTCGCTCACCGTTGGCAATGGTCGTTTTGCCACAACGGTTGACGTCACTGGCATGCAGACCTATGTCGACGACTACAAGAACGGCATTCCTTTGACAGCCATGTGCGACCTGCTTTGGCACTCGTTTCCCAACACCCAGAACCTGAAGCCTTCTGACAGCGAAAAAGCCTTCGACCTGGGACATGGCCATCAGGAGGTGTATGCCGTAGAATACAAGAAGGGACGGGCTGCTGACCGGAACATCGCTGCCACGGAATATTTTCGCGTAAACCCGCACCGTCTGAACCTTGGTGCCATCGGCTTGTCGTTGAAAAACGCTAACGGACAGCCCATCCCCCTCAAAGACCTTACAGACATCCACCAACAACAGCAACTCTATCACGGGCAAATAGAATCTCACTTCGTTGCCGACGGTTCTCCCGTGGACGTAGTGACTATCGGGCACCCCTCTCTGGCTGCCGTTTCATGGCGCATCGCCACACCTCTGCTAAAGAAGGGACAGGCATCCGTCACCATCCGTCTGCCCTATCCTACTGGCCGTCATGCCGACGATGCCGCAGACTGGACTAAGCCTGAACGTCACCAAAGCCGCATACTCATTCAGAATTCCAATCACGCAGAAATCGAGCACCGTCTCGACAGCACAACCTATTATATATACATAAGATGGGAGGGACAGGCCAAAATCGCTGAGACGGCAGCACATACTTTCACGCTCTCGACCGATGAAGACCATCTGGCTTTCGAGGTGGAATATCTCCCTAAGGCTGGGCACCAAGAGCGCCACGTCATCCTGCCGTTCCGTTTCTCCGATGCCCAAAAGGCCACCCAGAAGTTTTGGCACAATTTCTGGACAGAAACGGCTTTTGTTGACTTCGGTCAATGCACCGATCCTCGTGCCAAAGAACTGGAACGTCGCGTCGTGCTCTCGCAATACCTGACCCGCGTCAATTGTGCCAACAACATGCCACCACAGGAAACGGGTCTGACATACAACTCGTGGTTCGGTCGTCCCCACTTAGAAATGACATGGTGGCATGCCGTCGACTTCGCCTTGTGGAACCAACCGAAAGTGGTCGAACGAATGTTAGATTGGTATAATAGGACAGCAGCTCCCGTGGCCAAGGACATCGCCAAGCGTCAGGGCTTTAAGGGCCTGCGCTGGATGAAAATGACCGACCCTTGGGCTGGTGAGGCACCATCAAACACAGGTTCTTTCCTCATCTGGCAACAGCCTCACTACATCTACCTCGCCGAGGAGGTGTACCGTGCCAATCCCACATCGGAGATCTTGAAGAAGTATGCCGACAATATTGAAGCTACTGCCGAGTTCATGGCCGACTTCGTCAGCTACGACAAGAAGACTGGCAAATACTACCTGCAAGGGGCTACTGCCATGCAAGAATCTATGTCTAAGGATTTTTCATATAACCATCCCTTTGAGTTAGCCTATTGGCAATATGGTCTGACGGTTGCTAACCAATGGCGCGAACGGATGGGTAAACCCCGTCATGCAGAATGGGGCAAGATTTCTCAAAATATGGCGCCCCTGCCACTGACTAAGGACGGCGTCATCACTGCCGGTCTGCCCAAGGGTAAAACAACTGGATTGAAGAGTTTCGACCCCTTCGATGCCGTGGCTGCCGGTGCCGCTCCCGTACTGGCTACCGAAACCTTTACCGACAAGTGCCGCAACGACCATCCCGCCTGCGTTGGTGCCTTCGGTCTACTGCCTGTGTGCAGCGATTCTGTCGCTGCCAAAAAGACCATGGATTGGGTTATGAAGAACTGGAACTTTCAAACTACATGGGGCTGGGACTATGGCATGATGGCGATGGCTGCCGCCCGTATCGGTGACACTAAGACGGCCCTTGATGCCCTGCTTATCGATACTCAGAAAAATACCTATCTGAAAAACGGCCATAACTTCCAGACAGCCGACCGACTACGTCTCTACCTGCCAGGCAATGGTGCCTTGCTCACTGCCGTAGCCATGATGTGTGCCGGCTGGGACGGGTGCAAGGAAGTCCTGAACCCAGGGTTTCCCAAGGATGGCACATGGAATGTCCGTTGGGAGGGACTGCGTCGTATGCAATAACTTCAGCGATTGGAAAAAAGCGTAGCGCCGGCTTTGGTCTTTACCAAGGCCGGTATTTCTTTATAAGGTGTTACGGTATAGTTGTATGGCACTGTCACCGTCTCACCTACTGAAACAGGCAAGCTACTGGCCTCCGCAATGTAGTTGTCCGCTGTCCACGTCACCGCTGTGGCACCATTCTGGCTATAGTAATGCTTCACGCCCGTTTCGAAGTAGTTGCCCTCTATCAGGAATTCTGAGTTCTTGCGTGGATTGATGCAGTTGCTAGCTGTGGTACTGCTATAGTAGTTGTTCAGCATGTGTATCCTGCCTGCGCGGCCCATAGGCATGCGTTGCTTACAACCCGTTCCCCACCAATTAAAGGCGTATGTAATGTTCAGAAATCCAGTAGTCTCCCTGTCGCTATAGCCCACAAGGTTAGTGTTCTGATGCATATATGAATGTTCCGTATAACTGAACGTACACCAGCTGACAGTGATAAAATCAGACATGCTGGAAATGTCGAAGTTACCGTCCATACCATCTATAAACTCACAATGATCAATCCAACAGTTCTTAGCACCGCGGACACATGAAATCAGGTCGTTACCACCAACATCAATAGATCCGGGACCAACAAACACGATATTGCGGATGATGATGTTCTTGCAGCCTTTCAAACTCAGAATACCCGATTCACGATATAGTTCATTCGTGTCGCCAGTCATTTCAATAATCGTCTTTCGCGTATTGTATTCAGCCTCTTCTTTGACCACATGTCCATTGGGCAGGGTTCCACCACCGCCATTGGTTCTCATGTTGGGCACGCCTGCAGTATTGAGTGCCTCCCTGATGTCATCGGTTACATACCATTGGGTGCGAATACGCGCATGATTAATGCCCAATAGTGTTTTGTCATTAGTAGTTATCTCAATATTACGCGAAACTATAAAATCGCCATTAGAACCATCAAGGACGATGATGCTATTTTCGCTGTTCTTAATAGCGTCCTGAATCGTCTTTCTCATATCCTGTCCGTTCGACTTCAAGACAACCACCTTGCCAGCAAAGTCCTTTGGTATGGGATAGGTATAGCATCCGCCACCATACATCTGATAAATACTGGCGGCATCCGTGCGCGACGTTCGCGTACAATAGCCAAGCGGTTTATCCTGGTCACAGTCAGCAGCAGCGATCGTCAGTGACATTGCCAGTAGCGTAAAAAAAACAGTCAGTCTCATAGTTAGTTGCGATTTTCCTGCAAAGTTACAAATAACTAATCAATCATGCAAATAAAACATACATTTAAAGTCCCGTAAACGTTTTAGTAATATTATTATATAGGTAATAGTCCAAAGTCAGAAAACTTTATGTATCTTTGCACCCGAAAACTACTAATAAAATCGTATCAAATATGAAGAAGTATTTAATGACGCTAATTGCAGTTTTAACAACAATCCTATCTGTAGCCCAGACGGAAGCACCCGCTTTCCCTGGCGCTGAAGGCCATGGACGTTACACGACAGGGGGACGCAAAACTGATGGTTCCACCACAGTCGTTCATGTCACCAATCTTAATGACTCTGGTACAGGATCGCTTAGAGCAGCTGTAACAGGCGGAACATATCGTACCATTG
>JAEEGH010009702.1_pt1 | contig 22362 bp, 13 predicted proteins | sample 9134181 | NCBI WGS metagenome assembly JAEEGH01 (sample SAMN16246544, study PRJNA631951) | gut metagenome | biome: gut microbiome; feature: rumen; material: DP-attached | host: Bos | place: Iran: Karaj | collected 2018-10
AGCACCGTGATGGTGGTACCGTGCACGATGCCCTGCGGGCCGATGTACATGTAGGAGCCGGCGGTCATCTGGCCGTACTGCGTGACGCCGAGGGCGTTGTAGCGCTCCCAGTCGTCGGGTTTGCTGTAGTTAGGAATCATCATGCCGTTGGTGACGACCACGCGGGGGGCGTCCTTGTGGCTGGGGTAGAGTCCCATGGGGTGACCGCTATACATCACGAGCGTCTGCTCGTCGGTCATTTCACTCAAATATTTCATAACCAGGCGGTACTGTGCCCAGTTCTGGAACACGGCACCGTTGCCGCCGTAGGTGATGAGTTCGTGGGGATGCTGTGCCACCGCGGGGTCGAGGTTATTCTGAATCATCAGCATGATGGCAGCCGCCTGACGGCACTTTGCGGGGTACTCGTCGATGGGGCGGGCGTACATCTTGTAGGTGGGGCGCAGACGGTACATATAGATGCGGCCGTAGCGCTTCAGCTCCTCGGCAAACTCGGGCGCCAGCATCTTGTGATACTTGGCGGGGAAATAGCGCAGCGCGTTGCGGATAGCCAACTTCTTCTCGGCGGGCGTGAGGATGTCCTTACGCTTGGGGGCGTGGTTCACCGTAGGATCATAGGGTTGGGGTTCGGGCAGCGGGTCGGGGATACCGAGGCGCAATTCATTCTGGAATTCTTCGAGTGTCATATCGGTTGTTTTTTTATTTATTTCTAATCTTGATTAACGCCACCGCAGCGTTTTTATTGTGTAGCATAAATAACTACCACAACAGCAGCGCCTTGCGGACGCTGCTGGTGGTTTCTTTACCGCACTTTCTGTGCAAAAGTAGGTACGGTTCAGAACTGGAGTTGGATGCCCACTTCGAGACGGGGAAGGAGGATGCGTCCGGCGGCGGGCGATTGGCCGATGCCGTTGAGACGGTAGCGTGCATAGATGCCTATGACATCGTAACTTATGCGCGTGGTGACACCGTAGTTGAAGCGGTAGTCGGCGAGGGCGGAGAGGGTCTTGTAGTTGGTCGTGACCTCCTCTGCCAAGCCGCAGCTCTTGATGTTGCCCGAGAGGGTGTATTCGTTTCCGGCCACGTTGCCGTAGAGGCCGAGGTCCCAGTGGAGGCCTTTGCCGGCAAGGCCGAGGGGCACGAGGCGGATGCGCTGGAAGAGTTCGATGCCGAAGAGGTCGAACTGGAGGCAACGACGGTCAACCTTGTCCATAGCGGCGGCTTCGAGGTCGGCGCCCAGTTGCTGCTCAAGGGCGTTGGGCTGCATGCCGCGATAGTTATACCAGAGGCTTCCGTACTCGAAACCAAGGCCGACGCAGTAGCTCTTGCCGAAGGCACGCATCACACGGAGTCCCATGCGCATGGCGGGCGACCAGGCAAGCATGGGGGTCTCGTCGTCGGCGAGTTTGACGGGCAAGCCAAGCTGGAAGTACCAGTCGGTGCGCCAGGTAGCGCAGCTGCCCCACTTGGAGGGTTCGGGGCGGTTTCTACGGCCCAACTGCTTGTCTACCACCGCCTGCGGGCTTTCGGTCAGCAAATAGCTGAAGCCGCTCATATTGTCGTAGCGCTTCCACTCGTCGGGGGCGAGGGCGAAGCTGTCGGTATAACCAGCGAGGTTGACAACCAGCATGCGGTTGTAGACGGCGGCTTTGGAGAGGGCGAAGCTCTCGTCGGGGCCCATATAGGTGATATCGAAGCTGCCATAGTAATGCAACTCGCCGTCGGCGGGACGACGCAGGTGGTAGAAGAGCGTGGTGTGGGTCAAGGGTTTGAGGGGCACGATACGCACGGTGTCCTCCGTGGAAACGAAGCGGAAGGTGGGCGTCGAATGTTCGGCGTCTGACTTACGGACGAAGAAGTCGGCTTGCGGAACGCCATAGCCGAAGGCATAGTCATAGTAGGGGTAGAGGTCGCCGCTCTGCTCGATGAGGCGGAACATCTCCATGGCGGTCTTGCCGGGCGAAGCCTGCCAGGCACAGGCGGCGAAACCTGCCACCAACGGGCAGGAGAAGCTGGTGCCGTGAACATAATGCTCGGAGTGGTCGTTCTTGACATTGGCGGTGCGGGCATAGCCGAAGGCGCAGACGTTGGGTTTCAGGCGGCCGTCGGCGCTGGGGCCGTAGCTGCTGAACTCGATGTGGTGGTATTCGGTGAGGCTGTTCTCGATGCCGCCGACACAGAGCACGCTGTCGGCGTCGGAGGGGGTGATGATGGTCTTCCACTGCTTGGAATCGGCCTCGTTGCCGGCCGAGTTGCAAACCAGCATACCCTTGCGGGCGGCGAGGTTGCCGGCCTTGGCCACATAGGAGGTGCCGTCCATGTCTTTGGTATAGTGGCGTTCCTTGCCGTAGCCGAGGCTGGAGCTGATGACGTTGGCGCCGTTTTTATCGGCCCATTCCACAGCCATCTGCCACCAGACCTCCTCCTTGAAGGGCTCGGTGTTGACCTCGGTGCGCGCCAGCAGGAACTCGGCACCTGTGGCCAAGCCAAGGTCCTTGCCGTCGATGTGGCCGGCGATGCAGCTGAGCGTCATGGTGCCGTGGGAGTTCCAGCCGTAGACATCCTCCTTTTTGTTAGGGAAATTCCAGGTTTTGAGGATTTGGTTGTTGTCGCGCAGGTGCTTGAAGGCGATGTGGGTGTTGACCCGCGGGAAGCCGCCGTCGAACACGGCGATACGGATGCCTTTGCCGTCGATGCCCTGGTCGCGGAAGGCCTTGCCGCCCATGCGGACGAGCTGCGCCTCCAGCGGGCCGTCGACGGTGGCCTTGCTGAGGAGTCCGGGAAGGTCGGGAATTTCAGAGTCATCGGAGTATCCCGAATATTCCGCCAAGACCATACCGTCGGCCTCAATCAGCTGCACCCGAAGCACATAAGGGAGTGCCTCGATCTGTGCCGCCTGGTCGGGGGTGGCCATCACACCTACGGCATTCATCCAGCGGCTGCACCCGATTTCCTCGGAAGCAAGGGCATTCACCCCGTCGACATACTGCTGCCGCAGCGGGTAGTTGGTGATGTCGTAGAGGTCGGCGCCGCACTGCTGGTAGCGCTCGATGGCTTTGGCGTCGAAATAGGCGTAGGGGTCAAAAGTCGTTCCCTGCTTGTCGGAGAGGAAGACCCAGTAGGCTTGCTGTGCCTGCATCCCGCAGAGCATCAGCACAAAGGCCGCTAACGTCAATATCTTTTTCATATACTGCTATTTTAGGATTGTGTGTAATATTTCGTGGCTGGTGAAATCGCGGAAGCTGCTGAGGTGCAGCTGGAAGTAGGCGATGAGGGCGTCGATGAGCGAACGGCGCTCGTCGAGTGATGAATGATGAGCGGTGAATGAGGAGTCAAGGTATGTGTGGAGCATTGAGGAGAGCGCAGGCGAGAGGGTGGTCTCACAAGGGGCGGAGACGAAGCGGCCCTCCTGAAGGTCGAAGTAAGGTTCGTGGGGGCTGTGGTTGTCCAGCGGCTCGATGCCCATGTGGCGCGCCACAGTGAGGAGGAAGGTTATCGGTAAATGGGCAGTGGGCAGTGGGGAGTTGGTTGTTGTTTCATCGACATAGTCGAAGAGTTCGGGCATGGGCTCGGCTTCGTGGAGGGTCTTGTAGAGCACCTCGGTCATGAAGAAACGGAGGGCGTTGTTCACAGGGTCGGAAGGCTGCGCCGGATGGCGGGGCGAGAGTTCTTTGACGTGGTTGAGGTCGGTGTGTGGATTGTCATAGACAACCATATCGAGGCTGGTGAGGGGCTGGAGCAGGTTTTGCTTGACGCGTGCGTTGCGGCTCCGCACGCCCTTGATGATATAGGAGCGGAGGCCTAGTTGACGGGTGAAGACCTTGACGATGACCGAAGAGTCGCCGTAGGGGGTGACGTGCAGCACTTGGCCGGGAGTGGAGAGTGTCATCGCACCACAAGGATTTTCGCCACCGAGCGATTGCCGCCTTCGGCGTCGGAAGCAAAGACATAGTAGACGCCCGAAGCCACACGCTCACCATTGGCTGTGCGGGCGTTCCAGATGGCCTGTCCGCCGAGGGCCTGGGTGGCGAAGACGACATGTCCGGCGGCATCGGTGATGTGCACGATGGCGTCGCGCGTGAAGCCCTTGATGGCTACAGGACCTTCATAGCCAGGTCGCACCGGGTTGGGGAAAGCATAGATGTGCTCCAGCGGGGCGCTCTCGGCATAGGTGGCGGTGGAGCGAAACACCTGCAGGCCTGCCGCGGTGCCGACATAGACCTCGCCGCTGGCGGGCTGGATGCCGATGGCGATTATCTTGTCCGACATCAGGGGGCTATCGGCAGCGGTGTAGTGCGCCAACTGTTCCAATCCGTTGTCCGAAAGCAGGTAGAGGCCGCCCGAGGCGGTACCCACCCACTTGCGGTTGGCGCCGTCGACCGCGATGGCGGTGACGTTCTCATAGGCCATCAGATACTCGTAGAAGTCGCCGTTGGTGATGGTGATATTGCTGCAGCTGACGGCTGCGGTCTCGCCGTGGCCACCCGAAGCAAAGGCCTTCGAACCGTCGTAGATGACCTTGATGCCTTTGTTGGTGCCTATCCAGATGTTGCCGAGGTGGTCCTGCACCAGCGCGTTGACGCTCTCGGTTTGCAGCTTGCTGCCGTTATTGGGGTTGATTCGCGCCATGCGGCTGGTGCCGTCATGCACATAGATTTCGTTGTTACGGCCTGCAAACCAGAGGTAGTTGTTGACGCTGTCCCAGACGAGCTTATCCACCTGGAGCAACGACGAGAGTGCCTCGGTGGAGAAGTGCTCCCAGCTACCGTCGCGGCGGCGCACCACGAGGGCGTCGGGGCTGTGCGAGTTGAGCGCCCAAAGGTTGCCCTGGCGGTCGAAAGCGAGGGCGCCGGTAAGCAGCACGTTTTGGTAGGTACGCAGCGCACCTCCCGTATTGGCTTCGGTGAAGAGTTGTTGCACCGTATCGTTTTTCACTTGTGCGATGCCATAGCCCCAGACGGCCAGGAAGGCCTCTGTCGTGTCGCGCGGATTGACGGCGGCATCGACAATGTCATAGGTCCCATTCAGCTGTCCGCCGGAGCGATCTACCGTCGTCCAGCGGTGTCCGTTGGTGACCGACAGCACCGGGTCGAGGTAGGAATTGGCATAGATATTGGTATGGCCTCCCGGGCAGAGCATCATGCGGCTGGGGGTGGGTACCAGACGGTAGACTTTGTCGTTCGACTGCGGCCCTTCGGGGAGGTAGAACTCGGCTACTCCCGGAGCGATGCAGAGCAGTCCGACCCAACTATGTGCCACCCAAAGCGCCCCGTCGGAGGCAACCACGGCGTCGTAGGCCGAGACATCGGCCCAGTCGGTGAAGACGGTGACGCTATCGACAAACCGCAGCGCCCCATCGTATTGCAGCACACCCTCAAGGGTGCTGACGGCCAGCATGCCGCCACCGGCATGGATAGATTGTATCTTGCCGCTGACGACAGCGCGATAGCCCGTATCGGTGTGACAGTAGAGGGTGAGCCATGAGGGGTCGACGGTATAGCCTGTGGCGACAAGGTTGCCGCCGAGGTAATCCAACTGCTTCAGCGCTACACCGGCCAGCCGCGTATCGGTTTGCCAGCGGTCGCTGATGCCGAGGTGCGTCTCATTGACCGCGATGCGCTTGAGTCCTTCGTCCGTGGCAGCATAGAGGCTGTCAGCAGTGAAGGCGATGTCGTAGACGGCGGTATGGACGCCACCTGTGCCGATATAGTAGGTCTCGCTGATTTCGCGGCGCGCCAAATCGACCGCCACGATGCCGAAGCCCGTAGCGAGATAGGCTGTGCCTCCGCGGAAGCGGATACTGTAGACCGCCTTGTCGCCCAACATATCGCTGCGCTTGATGTCGGAGATATTGTATACCTCGCTGCCGAAGACCAAGTCGACATTGGAATTAGTGTAGGCCACTACCAGACAACCCGAAGCCGAGTCGAAGGCGATGGTGGAGATGCCTGCGTCGCTAAGGCCCGACGCTTTACTTAGGGTTCCCACCTCGCGTTCCGGCAGACGACAGTACATCAGGCCCGTCCGTCCGGCGGCATAGATGCAGCCGTCGGCTGGTTCGACATGGAAGATGGCGTTGTAATCGAGGCAGTCGCGCCACCGCCCGATAGCCGTCTGCCCGCTCACGGCGAGCGGCAGCAGCATCAGCAGGATGGCGAGCGTTCTCTTCATTGTTTTTCCCGTTTGATGAATATCAATTGATAGAGCACCGCCAGCAACGTGGTTACTATGGTGCTGCACACCGTAGCCAGCAGCACGCCGCCGAAGCCCCGGAAGCTAAAGACCTCGATTGTGTAGAACACCAGATAGTATACCGCCAGCATCAGCATCAGGTAGCTGATGAAATACTGCGGGGTGACGGTATAGACGCAGGGTTTCTCAATCACCACCGGCTCGCCACGCGTGAGGATGCGGTCGGCATAGAGGCCGCGCAGCAGTGCCACCACCGTGCAGGCCAGGGCGTGGAATCCCAGCATGTTGTTCATCATGTCCATCAGTAGTCCCGTGCCGAAGGCTATCAGCATCATCGGGATGGGCTTGAGGTTGGTGGGCAGCATCAGGATGAAGAGCACATAGAGCATCGGCATCACATAGCCCCCCAGGTAGACATGATTGAGCACCAGCAGCTGAATGAGCATCAGCAGCGCAAACCTCCCTATATTTCGCCACACCAGTTTGTTCATTTCCTCACTCCTTCTATTGTGTATCCTTCCTCTTCAAGCATGTGCAGCACACCCCGCTCGCCGCAGAGGTGGAATGCGCCGACGGCGAAGAAGGTGGGCTTCTCGGCCATGATGGAGGGCATTGCCTTCACCCAGCGGGTATTCCGCTCATAGATTAACTTTTCGCTGTTCTCCGGATCACTGCTTCCGCAAGCGCTTTCCTGCTCCTCTTCATTCAGGTCCCCGAGCATCTCCAGGTCTTGGGAGAAGTAGGCTGCGGTGATGAATTCGGCCATCTCGGCGGCCTCCTGGTAGTGGTCCACAAAACACATCAGCCCATCCACTTGCTCCTTCAGCGGGGAACCATAGAGTATCTCCATCTGGAAATCCGATGTTTCAAACCCTTTGACAGCCTTGCCTGTCTTGGAGGCTTCGCGTTGGAAGTAGGTATCTATCAGGTCGTATGGATTGAGCCCTTGGATATTCTTCATGTACAGCAACAGCGTAAGCTGGGCCTCGAGCACCATGGGTTTCAGCTGTCCTAGCTGTTGAGCCACGGCCTCGTTGTTCATGTCCACACCCATAAGTTCGCGCAACAGCGCATTGAGGCGCTCCATCTGGTTCTTGTCCAGCAGCGTCGAGAGGGTCTGTCCTTCCGGCAGCATCATGGTTTCCTGCATCTTGGACGAATTTTCGGGCTTGAGGGTCTCCAGCATGTCCACCTCGCCATACACCTGTTCCGTGGCGGCGAAGGCGGCGCGGAGGCCGGGGATGCTGTCGACGAAGGTGGCCGGCGCCAGGTGGTAGGTGCCGACAATATAGCTTGGGGCCTTAAGGTCCTTGCCGGAGATGCGGTAGAGCAACTGCGCTTGCACACCCGCCGTCGCCAGCAGTCCTAAGGTCAGAACGAGAAATGCCTTTTTCATAGTCGTCGCTGTTCTTATTTGTTTGTTATTTCTGCCATCAGCGCCTGTTGCTCCTCACGGAAACGGTTGTCGATGACATAGACATGGTCGAGTTTGTTGAAGTCGGTGGCCAAGCGCACATGCACCTTGTAGAAGCCCGTACCTTGGTTGGTCTCGGCGCTCTCCACATAGCCCACCGGGATGCCCTCGGGGAAGTCGTTGGCCTGGCCCGAGGTGACGATGGTGTCGCCCGGGTTGATTTGGTAGGCCGTGGTGATGTCGACCACCTGCGCATAGCGGTAGTCTATGCCGTCCCACACCAGCGAGCCGCTCACACCCGTGCGGCGCACCTTGACGCTATTGCGGCTGTCCGAGTGCAGCACCGGCATGATGGTGGCGAAGTTGCGCGACGTGGAGACCACGATGCCCACGATGCCGTCGGGCGAGATGACTGCCTGGTCGACCTTGATGCCGCGGTCGGCGCCCTTGTTAATCATGATGTAGTTGTCCTGCTGTGTCCACGAGTTCTTGATGACCCGCGCCTCGGTGTAGGCGTAGCGTTGGCGGTAGACGGTGTCGTTGACCGTGAACACGCTGTCGGTGTAGCTGATGTACGACTCGGCCAGTTGTGCCCGCAGGGCTGAGTTCTCGGCCGCCAGTCGGTCGTTCTCGGCCTTCAGGCCGAAGTAGCCGCCCACACTGCTGATACCCTGATACCAACTGCCCACGATGCTGTTGCTCCAAGCCACCAGGCGCGAACGCTGGTAGTCGGTGGTACGCGACATGAGCACCAGCGACAGTGCCGTCAGCAGCACGAAGACCACCAGGTAGTCGTATTTCCGCAGTATGTTGAGCAGTTTATCCATGCAGGAACTTTTCTATCACTCCACGTGTCTCAGCCACAGCGCGCTGCAGGTCGTCGTTGACGATGGTCACGTCAAACTGCGGTGCCTGTTTCAGTTCCTCGGCACTGCGCGCAAGCCGCTTGACGATGGCTTCCTCGCTGTCTGTACCGCGGCTGCGTAGGCGCTGCTCAAGCACTTCCAGGCTCGGCGGCATAACGAATATCGACAGCGCGTCGGCGCCGAGGTAGCGCTTGATGTTGCGGCCGCCGTTGACGTCGACGTCGAACACGATGACGCGTCCCTCGTCCCAGATGCGGCTGATTTCCGACTTGAGGGTGCCATAACAGGTGCCCTGGTAGACTTCCTCCCATTCCAGGAAGTCGCCCGCCTCGACACGCCGCATGAACTCGTCACGGCTCAGGAAGTAGTAGTCCTTGCCGTCGCACTCGCTTCCGCGCGGCGCACGCGAAGTGGCGCTGATGCTGAAGCCGAAATTGCCGAACCACTGCATCAGCTCGTTGATGATTGTCGTCTTGCCGCAGCCCGACGGCGCCGAGAAGAGGATTGCCTTGCCCATGCCGATTCAGAACTTCTTGTCGAATATCTTGTAGAACGTCTGCACCGTCGGCGAGTTGCTGTCCCAGCTGTACTGCGCCGCCGTCTCACGCACATAGGCCTCGGCCTCGTCGCGCGATGTCAGCCCGTTGAGGTACATGATGAAGTCGTTGTAGGCTCTCATGTTGTTCTTGAACAGCTCGGACATGAAGCTGAACTTGTCGTTGATGTTGATGACGGTGCGCAGGTCGTCGACTTTCTTCACCAGATGGTCCACGCCTGCCGCATGCTGCGCCGCGTCGCTGCCCAGGCGGTCGCCGAGGGTGGTCACAGTGGGATGGTCGACCACGGGGTGCTTCAGGTAGTCGAGCAGCGAGGTCTGCGGCTTCTCCGGCACGGGTTCAGGCTCCGGTTCGGGTTCAGGTTCAAACACCATTTCCGGCTCGGGAACGGCCACGGGCTCGGGTTCCGGCTCGGGCTCCACCACTACCTCGTCGAACAGCAAGCCGCTCTCGGTCTCGAATGCCGCCATCGTATTCTCTTCGGGTTCCGGCTCCGGTTCGGGCAGAGTCTCAGGCTCTGGTTCAGGTTCGGGCTCTGGCTCAACCACAGGTTCCGGTTCCGGCTCAGGTTCGGGTTCAGGCTCCGGCTCGGCGGGTGCAGCAGCCATAGCGGCCATGGTGGCCATCCTGGTCGGCGGGAGAATTTCCTCGTCGGGCATCGGCTCCTCGGCAGGGGTCTCCGGCTCTTTCGCCACACTGGCAGGGCTTTGTACGGTGACGGCGTCGGGACAGAGCTGCAGAGCCACGTCGTAGAGACGCCGCAGGTCGTCCATCAGCAGGTCGCGCTCGATGAGCCCCACCTTGCCGTCGGCGGCCACGATGCGGTTGGCGATGTCGCATAGCCGCTGCATGCCCTCGGTGAGGTCTTTGACACAGTTTTTCATAGTTCTATATGCTGTTTATTTTATTGACAATATGACATTTATACGCACCTTCGGGGGCGTTTTTCCAACGGTAAAATTACCACTATTTTCCTGACCGCCCGACGAGAAAATGAAAAAGTTATCAAACCGTTGCGTTGATAAGTTGCCAGAGCTGATGCAAGATGATAATAGACAGTCGCTTACACATCCGCCTAGACCCCATTTCCTCCCCCTCTGCATCCCCTCTGCAATTCGACCCAAAATGATAGGAGCGGGAGCGGAGGGGGACCGGACCGGGAGCGGAGGGGAACCGGACCGGAAGCATGGTTTGAAATTAATTTTGGCGGTTAAGAAATTTTTTATATATTTGCAATGTCAAACGGGCATGCGCAAACGCGCGCAGGGTGCGCATACGCGTTTGGCGGACAACACAATACAAGAAAACAAGACAACCCCGACACCCCGCGAGGGACGCCGAATGGAGGAAAGGAGACCTACAATGAAAAAAAAAACACTCTGGTTGATGGCTGCGATGCTGGTGCTGCCGACATGGACCTTGAGGGCCCAAGGCAGTTGCGACACACTGACGCTGCCCTATTTCTGTGATTTCGATTCAACCGATGCCGGACTGATGCCCGACTGCTGGCTGCGGCCGCTGACCGACACCAGCTACGAAGACGTCTATCCGGCGGTGGAGTCATACCTCTATGAGGCCCATTCAGGTAGCAAATTCCTCAACCTCACTTCGTTTGACAATGAGTATCTCATGGCGGTAACGCCGGTGGTGCCGCTGCCGGCAAACCACCTCCACATCTCCTTTTGGCTGTGCATATACAATGTCGCTCCTTCGAGCATATTCCAGGTAGGCTTGATATCCGACACCTCCGACCTCACCTCCTTTCATCCGCTGCTGACGGATTCGGGCGCTGCCAATGGACTATGGAGGTACTATGAATTCCAGACCGATACCTTTAGTTTGAGTGATACGATGCGGCTTGCCTTCCGAACGGGTGGTGATTGGATTAACTCATATTTCATCGACGACCTGACCATCGAGCGCGGAGGTGGATGCCCCATGCCCTACAACTTCAGGCTGGCGCAAGCCGACAGCAACTGGGCGCTGCTGACATGGAGCCACGATGGGGGCGAGAACGGCTTTCTGCTGACCCTCGACAGTCTGGAATACTCCACCACAGACACCACTCTGCTGCTTGACAGCCTGCAAGCCAATGCCATATATAACATATCGCTACAGGCCATCTGTCCCATGGGCGACACAACAGCAAAGGTATGGCTCAATTTCCGCACTGCTTGCTCTGCCATTGACACGCCCTTTTATGAAGGTTTCAATACTTACAGCAATTTCACTTTACCCCTCTGCTGGGAGATAGTGTCGGGCGCTTTTCAGACCGCCCAGGGTTGGTATCCTGCCGTGTGGCAATATAAATTAGAGTTTGTTAACTACAACGGCGAAGGCGTGATAGTGTGCACCGCACCTGTCAACCTGGCGCCCGACGACCTGCACATCAGTTTCCAAAAATACAGCAACATGTACGGCGTGTTGGATGCGGGCGTGATTACCGACATCACAGACACGATGAGCTTCATCCCGATACTGACCATAACGGGCGACGAGGCAAACCCGATAGGGGATTATGAATACTACACCGACGGACTTACGCTGCCCGACACGGTGCAGGTGCGGGTAGCCTTCCGTTGGAGAGGCCAATACGGATCTGCCTGGATTGACAATGTGCGCATCGAAGCGGCGGGTGGATGTCACCCCCCCATACTACCCACCATCACCGATGTGACGGCCACGGGCGCGGAGCTGCACTGGGTTGACCACAGTCGTGAGACTATCGGCTACGAGGTGCGCTACAACACCGTCGACACAATTCCCCCCGACGCCGACAGCAACGGGCTCTTCACCCTGGACACGACCATGAGTTTCGTGCAACTGAACAACAACACCAACTACTACTTCTGGGTACGGTCGCTGTGCGATGAAGACTCGGTGTGGGTGGCGTTCCCCATGATACGCACCAATTGCGGCGAAGCGCAGGTGCCCTACTTGGAGACCTTTGAAAGCTATGAAGACCGCACGGCACCTCCCTGCTGGGAATATCGCCACCAAGACACCACCAGCCACCAGGAGCCAATGGTATTAGATGGCTATGGCCACGGAGCGAAGTCGCTACAGTTGATAGCAAGACGCTACGACACCATCACGGCATTGATGCCGCGCATGCACAATGCCTTTGCCAACGAGCTGCATGTCACCTTCTGGGTGGCACAAACGGACGGAGAATTCGAAGCGGGCGTGATGACACTGACCGACTCAATATTCATCCCCTATTACACCGCCACGGCAAGCAATGGCATGAATTCCGTCTTCCATGAATTCTACACCAGCCAGTTGTGGACCACCGACTCGGTGCGCGTAGCCTTCCGTTGGGCACCCGGTCCGCTCACATCGAACTATCAGTACATGCAGCACTATGCCTATATTGACGACGTTCAGGTGCGGCATGTCGGATCCTGCCGCCACGCCGACAGCTTGGTACTGGTGACAGCCGACACTTCGACGGCGGTGCTGCACGTCTATGACCATACGGAGAACAGCAACTACCGCATCTATTACACGCCCATATTCGGCGGCCCGATTGATTCAGTAGACATCTACGGCTATGAAGCGACCCTGACCGGGCTGCGCCACTCGACACGCTACCGCGCTTGGGTAAGCAGCATCTGCTTCGACGAAAGTCTCACAGACTCGGTGGAAATGTTTTTCGCCACCGAGTGCATTGCGCTGACGCATGCCGACCTCCCCTACATGGAGAACTTCGACGACTACACGCCCGGCATCAACCAGCCGATAAGCCCCTGCTGGACATTGCACAATTACAACAATGCCATAGGCGAAGGCTACCCCAGTCCCGATAGCAATATGCACACCGGCGTCAGCGGCAATAGCCTAGAATTTGTCGTCGGCCGTCGCGGAGCGCCACAGATAGCTGTGTTGCCCGAGATGGACTATGTGAACGACCTGTTCATAAGCTTCTACGGCTTCGCTTCGTTCAGTAGTTTTGTTGAAGTGGGTGTGATGGACGACCCCAATGACACAAGCACATTCGTCGCCTTGCAGCGTCACACGCTTTCAGTATCAAATAGCGGGCTCACTCCTTTCACGACTCGGTTGAACGAATATCACGGCACCGGCCGCTATATAGCGTTGAGGGTATACTACAACACAGGAGGCGTGCAGGCAGTGTTCATCGACGATGTGACGGTAGGCATCACCCCGCCCTGTCCGACGGAGATTTCGCAGTTTGCGATAGAGGGGGTGTGGGATGCACGCGCCGATTTCTCGTGGAGCATCGGATTGGGGAATGCAGAAAGCGCCAGTTATGTGGTGCACCTGCTCGACTCGGCAGGGGAGGAGCTGGATACCTTTGTCTGCCGCGGGACGGAATACTCGATGTACGGGCTCAACTCATTCACGCAGTACCGCGTCTATGTTGACCTGCTTTGCGACGAAGCAGATACGGTTGTGGCACGCACCGACACATTGTCCTTTATGACCACCTGCGAAATCTCAGACCGGCTGAACCTGTCGAACTACGACTCGACGAACACAGTGATGGGGTCGACGCTGCTGCCCGCAGTCTTGGCAGCATACCCCTCGACCACGCAGCAGATATTCACCTCTGAAGACTTCGACAATGCGGCAGGCAATATCACTGCATTGCTGTTCAAATCAAGACGTCCAGGAACTATCCGCCGGAATTGCCAAATCTATTTAGCACACACCACAGCCGATAGCTTGAGCGAAGTCATACCGTATGACACAATGACAATGTACTACAACGGACCACTGCTTGCAACTGTGGGGTGGAACACCTTCAACCTGCAGGAGCCGTTCCACTACAACGGTCACGACAACCTGCTGGTCACGGTCACCAGTTCAGGAACCTCGACATATCCTACACCTGCATTTGATTGCAACCGACTGTGGGACGGTGTGAGCATCGTGACTGGACTGGACACACTGGAAAACGTTATCCATATCCCCTCGAACCTGCGCAACCTGATGAAGGTGGACTTTTGCCCCGACGAGACCGAGTTCTGCAATCCGCCGATGATAGACAGCGTGACAGCCGACGATATGAGCGTTGATGTGTACTATCCTGCCAACAGGGTCTACGAGGTGCATATCATGCGGGGTTGGTGGAACCGCGGCGTCAGCGGTACCATGGACAGCAGCGGACACTTCAGGTTCGACGACAATATACAGCCCGGCACACTCTACACCGTGGGCTTGCGCAGCCACTGCGACAACGGAAGCGTGTCAATGTGGTCGCTACGGCGCATCACCACCGACTCCATCAGCTCGCTGTTCACCATAGCGCTCGACATTGTGGAGACCAGCCGCACCAGCGCCACGCTGCACTGGACTTCCAGTTCGGACATCGACACCGGACTCTGGGAAGTGCACCTGTTCAACACCCTCATCGACGAGACGGTGACCACGACAACGCGGGAGGTAACCTTCGACCAGCTGACGAGCGGCGTGACTTACTATGCCACCGTGCGAGAGTTCCGCGGAAGCCACCGGAACATACCCAGCGAATGGTCGGACACGATAAGCTTCACCACCAATACCTGCCAGCCGATTGAGAACCTGACAGCCCAGGTGGTGGACGACAACACGGTCATCCTGCAATGGGACGAGCGGAACGGGAGCGAACGGTGGCGTCTGGAATACGGCTACGAGGGCTTCAGCCGTGGCGAGGCCATAGGCGCCTACACCATTATCGAGAATCCCTATACCATCCACGGACTTGAGGCCGGCACGACATACCAAGCCTATATCGCCTCGGTGTGCGATGCAACCAGCAGCAGTGTGTGGAGCCGGCCAGTCACCTTCACCACCACAGGCGATGTGGGCATCACTGAAGCGGGCCGAACCGTCAGGGGCATCACTCTCTATCCCAACCCGGCGACGACGAGTGTGACCGTAGTATCCAATGACTATCCTGCCACACTGGACATCATTGACATCAACGGACGCCGTCTAATAAGCGCAGACATCAATGCCGAGGTGACACAGGTGGATGTCAGCACGCTCCCAAGCGGGCACTACTTCCTGCGGCTCGTGAGTCCGCAGCACTCGGCGGTAGGCAAACTGATTAAGCGATAACAAATACAAACAAATAACAAACAAGAAATGAAAAAGAGATTTCTAATGACTTGCGTGGCCGCTGTCATGCTGCTTGCTAGCATGGGTGCCAGCGCGCAGAAGTATGAGTACAAGACCTATAACAACGACCCGCTGAATGTGCGCGAGTACACGCTGAAGAACGGCCTGAAGGTGTTCATGAGCGTCTACAAGGATGCGCCACGCATCCAGACCTATATCGCCGTGCGGGCCGGTTCGAAGAACGACCCCAGTGAGACCACCGGCCTGGCCCACTATCTGGAGCACATGATGTTCAAGGGCAGTCACCAACTGGGCACTACCGACTGGGAGCGCGAGAAAGTGGAGTTGCAGAAGATTGAGGACCTCTATGAGGTGTACCGCAATACCACCAACGATGCCGCCCGTGCCGCCATCTACCACCAGATTGACAGCATCAGCTATGTGGCTTCGACTATCGCCATCGCCAACGAGTATGACAAGTCGATGACCGCCATCGGCAGCGAGGGCACCAACGCCTTCACCAGCAACGACTACACCATGTATGTGGAAAATATCCCCGCCAACCAGTTGGAGACATGGGCCAAGGTGGAAGCCGACCGCTTTCCCAACCTGGTGCTGCGTCTGTTCCACACCGAGCTGGAAGCCGTCTACGAAGAGAAGAACATCAGCCTGGCGCAGGACAACCGCCGCGTCAACGAGGAGATGATGCGCGGCCTCTTCCCCCACCATCCCTACGGGCAGCAGACCACCCTCGGCACCATCGAGCACCTGAAGAATCCTTCGATGAAGAACATCTACCGCTTCCACCACACCTACTATGTGCCCAACAACATGTGCATTGCCATGGCCGGCGACTTCAACCCCGACGAAGCCATCAAGATTATCGACAAGTACTTCGGCAGCTGGGTGCCCGGCAACGTGCCCGCCTTCCACAAGGTCAAAGAAGAGCCCATCACCAGCCCCATCATACGTCTGGTGAACGGCCAGGACCCCGAGAGCCTCACCATCGCTTTCCGCATCGAAGAGGGTAACGGCAGTCGCGACGCCCTCCTGGCCCAGGCCATGGAAATGGTGCTCAACAACGGCTCGTGCGGTCTCATCGACCTTAACCTCAACCAGAAGCAGCTCTGTCTTGGAGCCTATGCGGGCACCTATACCCTCAACGACTATGCCGCCTTCATGCTCGGCGGCCGTCCCACCCAGGGCCAGAGCCTCGGCCAGCTGCGCGACCTGCTGCTCGAGCAGCTCGACCTCGTTAAGGCCGGACAGTTCGACGAGAGCCTCATCGAGGCCAGCATCAACCAGCTGAAGCTTCAGATTATGAAGCAGGCCGAGAGTAACAACAGCCGCGCCAGCCAGATGGCCTATGCTTTCGTGCAGCACCAGACCTGGGATCAGGTGTGCAACGAAATCAACGAACTCTCCAAGATTACGAAGAAAGATATCGTCGACTTCGCCAACCGCATCTGCAAGGACAACAACTATGTCATTGTCTTCAAGCATCAGGATACCCCCGACCCGGTGGCCAAGGTTACCAAGCCCGCCATCACCCCCATCAGCGTAAGCCGTGACAACGAGAGTCCCTTCCTGGCCAGCATCAAGGCCGACGCCGCCAAGGCCAAACCCATCCAGCCCGTCTTTGTCAACTTCAAGAAAGACCTGCAGAAGGGCAAGACCGCCAACGGCAGCGAGGTGCTCTATGTGAAGAACACGGAGAACGGTACCTTCAACCTGCAATATCGCTTCAATTTCGGCTACACCGCCAACAAGGCCATCGACCTGGCCTCCGACCTGGTGGAATTTCTCAATACCGACAAACACACTGCCGAACAGCTGCAGGAAGAATTCTATAAGCTGGCCTGCAGCTATAACATCCATGTTGGCGACGAGGACATCACTGTGGGCATCAGCGGCCTGGCCGAGAATATGGAGAAGGCCATGGCCCTCGTGGAGGAAATCATGGCCACCTGCCAGCCCGACGACGAGTCCCTGCAGATGCTTGTGGAGCGCCTCATCAAGAGCCGTACCGACAACAAGACCAACCAGCGTGCCGCCTTCCGCGCCCTGAACACCTACGGCGTATGGGGTGAGGAATATATCAAGGCGAACACCGAAAGCGATGCCCAACTCCGTGCCTACACCTCCCGTCAACTTACCGACGCCCTCCACGGCCTCTTCCAGTACAAGCACCGCGTGCTCTACTACGGCCCGTTGAGCCTCAAGGAGGCTACCGCCGCCGTCGACCGCATCCACAAGGTGAAGCCCACCAAAGATGTTCCTGCCAATAAGGTCTTTCATCCCCAGGCCGTCAACGAGAACACGGTGTTCTTCGTCAACTACGACGCCAAAAACACCTACGTCACCGAATACTTCCGTGGCGAGCACTACAACACCGCCATCTCTCCCAAGGTATATCTCTTCAACGAATACTTCGGCGGCTCGATGAATGCCATCGTCTTCCAGGAGATGCGAGAAAAGCGCAGCCTTGCCTACAGCGCCAGCAACTACTACTCCAACAGCGGACACAAGGATGGCTACTTCTACAACAGTGCCAACGTCATCACCCAGAACGACAAGCTCTTTGACGCTCTCAACGCCTACGAGGAACTCTTCAACGATATGCCTGAAGCTGAAGCCAACTTCAAACTGGCCAAAGATGCCCTCATCGCCAGCAGCCGCACCAAACGTACCACCAAGATGGCCATAATCAGTGTCTACTTGCATTGCGAGCGCATGGGTCTCAAAGAACCTCTGAACAAGCAAAACTTCGCTGCCTTCCAGAAGATGACCATGAATGACCTCACTAGCTTCCAGAAACAGTACATAAAAGGCCAGAAAAAGAGCTACCTCATCCTCGGCAAGGAGAGCGAGATAGACTTCAATGCCCTCTCGAAGTTCGGCAAAGTGAAGAAGCTCTCGCTTGATGAAATCTTCGGGTACTAATGCGACAGCAGAAGCACATCATAGGTATAGCCGCCACAGTGGTGGCGGCTATATTACTATTTGGCTCCCTGTGGGGATTCGGATGGCTTGGCGGAGGATGGAAGACCCATTTCTTCACTGCCAACGGTACTGATTTCATCAAAGACCTGTACACCACCACCTATCACGCCGCCCACGATGACGACCTGATGATGTGCCACGCGATGAACTATCCGCAAGGAGAACATTACACCTATAGCGGCCTGCAACCTTGGATAGCCATGCCGCTGCAACTGCTGCGAGACATGGGTGTCCAGAATGTGGAACGGGCAGTACTTCCGCTGATGAACCTGTGGATCATCATAGGTGTAATACTATGTGCACTATTCCTCTATCTGCTGCTCGCCCGATTACAGCTACCTACCTGGTACAGTGTAGGCAGCGCATTGGTAATCACCCTGATGTCACCCCAGCTCCTGAGGATGGGCGGACACATCTCCCTCAGCTACTACTGCGTCATCCCAATGCTACTTTACTTCTCGGTGTGCCACATGCAGACGTGGCGCCACGGATGGGCAGTGGCTTTCGGTGCAACCGCTTTCCTGTTCGGCCTGGCTCACCCCTATTACTATGTGTTCTTCGCCGTTGTAGCACTATTCGAGTCAGGATGGATGGCCTGGAAATGCCATAAAAAAGATATTAGCTGGCAACGGTGTGCAGTGTCATTCCTTCTGCAGTTTGTACTACCTACAGCGTTGTTTGTGATTACCACATCCATCGGTGTGCCTGAAGGGGAACGCAACCCTGTACCTTCCGGCTATTACAAATACATGGCCTCCATCGAAGGACTGATGCTGCCCTACGCCAAATGGTACTGCGACAATCATAGCCGGCTCTTTGGCGAGGTGGACTGGGAAGGATGCAGCTACATCGGGCTGGTGGCTGATGTTGTGGCCATCATACTGCTGGTTTCGGCACTGCGCGCACTTTTCAGCCGCCGGCACCGTAAAGACTTTCACGCCACAGGCAACACCGAACTCAATCTGCTGCTGGTAGCATCCGTGGCACTGCTCATCTATGCCCTCGGTGTACCGCTGCGATGGCTGCCGCACAACTTCGCCACATACCTGCCATCGATGCTGCTACACATCCGCGCTCTCGCGAGGCTTGAATGGCTCTTCTGCTATGTCATCGGTATAGTGGCAAGTTATATGCTTTATCATTGGTGGATTCAAAAAAAACAAACGAAATACACTGTGATATTTGTACTGGCAATCATCATAGCGTGTACAGAGGCCGTGGCTGGCAATCTGAAAAACAAGGCATGGTATGGCCATAATCGCTGGGAAGACTGGGTCGACTACGACAACCAGCTACCACAAAACGCATGGATGCAGCACTTCGACGCCGACCGATATCAGGCGTTGCTCTGCATGCCCGGGTTCAATATCGGCAGCGAGCTGACCGACCTCTATCCTGACCTCGATTTGTACAAACGATGTGCGACAATTTCCGTACGCACGGGTCTGCCCCAAATATGCAACTACAACTCACGCGGAGTGATTCGTCAGGCATGGGATCGCTTTGCCCTGACACGGACAGCATGGGACGATTTCGACCTGATTCAGCAGCTACCCTCCGATCGTCCTCTGCTGGTAGTGGCAAGTAACGACAGCACAAAGCTCTCGGCCACCGAAAGGGCACTGCTGCGCGAAGCCACGCCCTTAGTAACACTCCCCGACGTTTCACTCTATGAGTTGCCTGTCAACGCTTTCAAAACCACAACACGCAAAATGCAGGCCAACTTGCGCAAACGCCGGGCACAAGCCGACACAAACAACTATGCCACTACGCCGGATGTCGCAGGCGATGTGCACCGAAAGATGACACTGATAGACTGCGACCTGCTTGATGTGGAATGCCAAGAACTGAGCTTCTGGATGACTCCCATTCTCACTCCCCAATACGGTCAATGCTGGTGGTGGATCACCCTCAGCGGCGACGGCATGACAGATCTGACCCAAATGGGCCTGACATTGGCCGACAGCCTCGAAGTAGTCGACACCCGACTCAACAAAGGGATGCTACGCTTCCGCTTCACCATCCCACAAGGCTATACTCATGTCAAGATGGAAGTACGCAACCGATACATGAAACCCAGCGTGGCACACTTCCAACAAATCATGCTCCGGCCTGCAAATATTGATGTCGCAACCCTGATGGGCGACACGTTGCTCCTGAACAACATTCCCGTACCCGACGAGAACGCTGCCCGGTATGTCTACATCGAGGATAGGCACTTCCATATCGACGGCGAGCCGTGGTTCCCGCTGATGCTCAATTACAAAGCCTTCATCGACTGCGACCGTGTGGTGCCGGCGCCGTGGTATACCGACGGCGACGTCCGCGCCCATTTCGACACCATCGCCGCCTGGGGCTTCAACGCCGTGCGCGTCTGCCTCGACGTGCTCGACGAAGACGGCGACTCTGCCGCCATGTACCATGCCACACGCCGCATGGTGCAGCAGGCCGACAGCGCCGGACTCCACGTCATGCTGCTCATCAAGCCCCCCTTCGAGGGCTACTGGCGCGACTACGCCGTCGGTCTCATGCGTCACCTCGCCGACATGCCCGCTCTCTGGGCCTACGACCTCCTGAACGAACCCCTCTACTTCGATCCCAAGGCCGACCGCGACAAACGCGACGCTGTCGCCACCGTGAGCGAATGGCGCCGCCTGGTGCGCACCTACGCGCCCCACCAGCTCTTCACCGTGGCCACCGCCGAACCCATCGAGGTCTTCGAGTGGGACCCCGCCATGCTGCCGGTCGACTTCATCGAGATGCACACCTATCACCCCCTGCGCGTGCAGGGCGAGATGTGGTGGTACAGCCACTACTGCGGCAAACCCTGGATGGTGGGCGAGACCGGCCTGCCCGCCGATGGCGACGCGGTGCCCTACAAGGCGCAGGTGGACTTCATGTGGGAGACCTACCGCTATGCCAAGCTCAACGGCGCCATCGGCTACGGTTGGTGGGAGTTCCAGGACTACCCCGAGGGCGTCAACTTCGAGGCGCAGTACACCGGCCTGCGCGACAGCCAGGGCCGCCGCAAGCCCGCCGCCACCTTCCCCCAGACACTGCGCGTTGCCTGCCTGGGTGTGACGTCCGAAGAGGACTGTCTGCCGCCGGCCAACTACCGCAACATGCTGGCCTATCAGAACCTCGCCATCACGGGTCGCGTGGTCGACGACCGCGGCAAGCCCGTCGAGGGCGCCGTCGTCCGCGGCTGGAACGACGACTGGAGCGTGGGCGTGAACACCTATACCGACCGCCACGGCCGCTTCCGCCTGGTGAGCAACGACCGCTGCACCCACTTCGAGGTCGGCGCTCCGCGCCACAGCACCTCCAAGTTCGACCGCCGCCCCGCCTACCCCGCCGGACTCCGTCTTCCGGCCGCCGACCTTCAGCGCGAATACCAGCAGATACCCCTCCTCGGCTGGGGCGACGAGAGAAATATCCTCCCCACCGTCCCGACACAATTCGAGGCCCCCACTGCCGTGGAAGCCTCGATAGGTGACATCACTTTGGAGCGTCTCTAGAAGATTTCCTTGATGGTCTGGCTCTGGCCGTTGATGATGAACGTGTCGCCCACCGTGCGGCCCTTCACAGCCAGGTAGATGGGCGTCTGCGCCGAGATGGCAAACCAAACTTCATTACCAACAGAGAACTTACCCGCGCCAATGCTCAGGAAGAACTTTTGGCGGTCGGTCACCACGCAGGCACCGTGCGCCACGGTGTCGAAAGGCGGCAACTTCTGCAGGTCCTGCAAGGCGCGTATGCCCGCCAGGGCGTTGCTGTACTGCCGCGCGTACATGTCGCGGCTGCGCATCATCTTGGTGCGGTAGCTGTCGTAGCGGTCCACATTGGCGCCGTAGTCGTTGCTCTGCTGCTGCGCCGAGTCCATCTCCTGCTTGGCTACATTAGCAATATGCTCCTGCTGTTGGATGCAGGAGCATATCACTTGTTGGCGTTTCTCTTCTCTAGTCATGCCAGTTATACTAGTCCGACTAGTTATCTGGTGCGGCCGGGGTATTCCTTCAAAGCCACTTCGAGGCACTTGATGGCCTTCTTGAGGTCTTCGATGCAGATGCAGTAGGTGATACGGGCCTGATGGCGTCCGCGTTCGGGGTCGACATAGAAGCCCGTGGCGGGAGCCAGCATCACGGTGGCACCCTCGTAGCTGAAGTCCGTCAGCAGCCACTGGCAGAACTTGTCGCTGTCGTCCACCGGCAGGTCAATCACAGTATAGAAAGCACCCTTGGGCATCGGGCAGAAGCATCCGGGA
>JAEEGH010009703.1_pt1 | contig 22357 bp, 20 predicted proteins | sample 9134181 | NCBI WGS metagenome assembly JAEEGH01 (sample SAMN16246544, study PRJNA631951) | gut metagenome | biome: gut microbiome; feature: rumen; material: DP-attached | host: Bos | place: Iran: Karaj | collected 2018-10
TGTTCTTCATCCAGCCGCCGTTGGTCTTCTGACCGGAAATCACGTTGTCGGCAATCGTCTTGGCTTCGTCGCTGCCATACCATTCGGCGTTCATCTTACCGCTACAGATGGCCGACCACTTCAGATCCGCCGCGTTCTGGGCCTTGACGCCCGTAAGGAATCCTCCGAGGAGGAAACAGATAAGCAATAGTTTTTTCATTTGTTTTGTTTTCGTTTCGTACTTAGTTTGTTTGACGCCGCAAAGTTACAAAGTTTTTTCGAAACAAACAAATAACCGCTTGGTTTTTGTGAATCATGGGGACAAATTGAAATAATTGCCTAAAGATTTGGAAATCTCAGAAATAGTTTCTATCTTTGCACCTGATGAAACGAACAGATTATATAAAAGATATCTAAAACAATTCATTATTATGAATAAGAACGAAAGATTTGTGATTACCATCAACCGCGAAGTCGGTTCGGGTGGACGTACCGTTGGCCGCAAGTTGGCCGAGAAGCTTGGCGTGAAGTATTTCGACAAGGCACTCATCGAGAGCCTTACCGAAAAATATGGCCTCTCCGTTGAGCGTATCGAGGAGATCAAGGCGCAGAAGAAGTCGTGGTGGAAAGACTTCAATGTCTACTACCAGACGCTGGTCGGCAGTACCTCACAGCCTATGCAAGCCGAGGTGAAGCTCGACTCCAAGAGCATGTACGAGACCGAGAAGCGCATCCTGCAGGAGCTGGCCGCCAAGGAATCGTGCGTGGTGGCAGGCCGTTCGGGTTTTATGGTTTTCCGCAAGTGGCCCAACCACATGAACATCTTTATCCAGGCTTCGATGGAGCACCGTGTCCAGCGCATCATGCGCCGTCAGAATGTTAGTGAGCAGAAGGCTCGCGACATCATCGCGAAACTGGATGCCGACCGCGAGACCTACATCAAGAAGTACGAGGACACCTCGCGCTATGACACCCGCAACTACCAGCTCGTCATTTCGATGGACAACCTGAGCGAGGACGATGCTGTCGAGGTGATCATGGACTACATCGACCGCACAAGCAAGTGACATCTATTCGTGTATTGAGGTATATCATGCTTGTCATCGGCCTTTGCTTCTGCGGGCAGATGATGGCACAAGGAGGCGCGGGCTCCCTTCTCAGGAAAGTGGGGACGTTCATCGACTCCATGTCGGTCCGTGGTGTCGACCGAAGCTATATCGATGCACCGGAGAAACCTTGGCAGCTGATTGTGAAAGGCAATGTGAGCCAGACCATCGTGAGTATGAGAACCGAGGGCAGCATGGCCGGCCACGACTATAGCGCCAAACCGTCGCTGAAGACCACGCCTGCGCAGTATGTAGGTCTGTGGGCAGGCTATCGGGGCTATGGCTTTGGCTACACGGTGAACGTCGGCGGCGACAAGGGTAGCTATCTGACCGTCGGTGCCACGGGAGGAGCCTTCGGCATCAATGTGCGCATCCATTCGTTCAACAACAGCAACCCTGATTTTAATCTGAACAGCAGCCTGCTTTCTGAGGATCAGACGGAATCATGGAACGACGTACATCTGACAGATCCTATCCGTGTAAAGACGATTATCGCCGACGGATACTATATGTTCAATGGCAAGAAGTTCTCCTATGCCGCCGCCTACGACCAGTCGGTCTTCCAGAAACGTTCGGCAGGTTCGCTGATGGCCGGACTGATGTACAACTATACGCGTATCGATTATGCCTCAGACCAAAATGGCGACCTGGTCTATCTGATGGAGGGACTGGGCAAGGTAAAGCTGTGGCAAGGTAGTGCGGGCGTAGGCTATGCCTACAACTGGGTGCCTGCCCGCGGCCTGCTCGTCAACGTCATGTTCATGCCTATGCTGACCTTTGTCAACAAGCTCAAGGCCTTCGGCTATGCCACTAACGTAGAACAACTGATGGAATACCCCATTTTCTGGGACCCGGACACCACCGATGAAGAGTGGGATGAGTGGTTCTATGGCAATGTGCGTGTCACTCCCATGGGCGATAAGACCTTCAACAGCGGCCTGAGCCTGGGTTTCGATGGTCGTGTGTCGCTGACTTACAACATGGGGAGGTATTTCATCAATGCATACGGGCAGTTCAACAATATCCGTTATCATCACAACAACAGCAACGGTTATCTGAACGACTGGTTCATCAACACCGCGATTGGCATACGATTATAATAAATATATCTTTCAAAACGATGAATATCAAGACATGGGTTCTCGCCGCCATCCTGATCTGCGGCACAAGTGTGTTCACGGCGTGCTCGTCAGACAACATCGATATTCCGGCTACCGCACAGGAGTATACGGGTGTGCCACAGGTCATCCTCGACACCGACATCGGCTCCTCCACCGACGACCTCTTCGCGCTGGAGATGCTTCATTACTATCAGCAGCAGGGACGATGCAAACTGCTCGGTGTGGTGGTGGACCGCGAAGGTGAGGACTGCGCCGCCTGTGCCGATGTGATGAACACATACTTCAATAACGGCGATGTGCCCATCGGCCTGGTGCGCAACGGCATCAAGAACCCGTCGGTATGGATCGACTACAAGGCTCTGCCCACCTACACGAAGGGCGACGACACACCTATGTTCGCCCGCAGCATCAGCGACTGCTCGGCGCTGCCCGACGGCTGGCAACTCTACCGCCGTCTGCTCGCCGCGCAGCCCGACCACTCGGTGAGTATCTGTTCCATCGGCTTCACTGCCTGTCTTGCCCAGTTGCTGGAGTCCGTAGGCGACGCCTATTCCCCGCTGTCGGGCGTGGAGCTGGTACGACACAAGGTGAAGTGCCTCTACCTTCAGGGCGGCTCCTTCGGCCAGTCTCCCGAGCCTGACTATAACTTCCTTCAGGGCATGGGCTTTGCCAAGACTTTCTTCCGCCTCTGGCCCTCCGACGTCGACATCATCTTCGCCCCCATGGAGACGGGCAACGGCATCGAGTATCTGCCTGAGCAGGTCATCAGCGATGTCTCATGGACTGACTATCACCCTATCAAGCAAGTCTATATGACCCGCAACTGCAACACCGGTCAGATGATGTGGGATCCGCTGACCGTCATCAACGCTGTGGAGGGCGACGACCTCTTCACGCTGACTGAGCGCGGCACCGTGGTGCTCAATGACGACGGTACGGTTATCTTCACCCCTTCGGCCACAGGCAACAGCCGCTTCCAAATGCCTGGCGACGATGCCTGGCGCTCTGCCATGCTGGAGATAATCCGCAACGTGAACAAGATACATTGAGATAGCAACAACGAACGGCCAACCTTAAAAAAATCCCCCCGCAGTCCTTTCTGCGAGGGGATCTTTCGCAGCGCTCCCTAGAGCGCAATTGGCCCATACCCCATACAACTCGTGGTTGTGATGGCCGTCAGGAAGGCCGTGAGCGCGGCTACTACTACCTTCACCGCAATCTCAATGATCCTTTTCTTCATAGGCCTTAGTCATTAGTGAGACCGTCGCCACCATCAGCGGTACCCGTATTGATCACGAGGCTCGAAGCCTGTCCGGGCATAGCGAAGCTGCCGCTATACACACCACCGTCCTCGGTGAGCTCGATGCTCGATCCGTTCACACTTGCGGTCGGTACCTTACCCTCTGCCGGCGTGATGCTGATCTCCACCTCGTCATCCTCGCTCAGGCTCGAACCCGAGGCAACCGCGTTGCCGTTATGGGTCACACTTGCGGAACCCGTACCCGACTTGTTGATGGTCAGCGCATAGCCCGTAGCCTGCTGGCTCTGACCGCTCTGAGAGCTCTGACCGTTCTCGCCCTGGTTCTGACCGTTCTCGCTGCTCTGACCGTTCTCGGTGTCCTCCACCTCTCCGGCGTCAGCCGAGGTCACGCGCTTCACCACGTCGCCGTTGCGGTCGTAGCAGGTGATCTGGATGGCGGTATCAGCCAACTCATCCTTCAGATCCTGCGCGGGAGTGAAGATGATACGGCGGGTCGTAATCAGACCGGTCTTCACATCCTCGACCTTTGCCACACTCTTGGCGCGTAGGCCGAATCGCATGGTGCCCAGTCCGGGCAGAGCCACACTGTGACCTTCGGTTGCCCATGCCTTGATCACCTCACCGGCCGCATCCCAGCAGGCCTTCATCACACCTTGGCTCACGCCGCTGCGCAGAGCCGCCTCCTTGATCACCTTCGCCTGACTCAGGGCGATGTACAGCTCGGGCTGCATCACATAGCGCCATACGCCGGGATCGTTCTCATCTTTCGTGAACTTAATGTTTCGTTCAACTGCTTTTACTTTCAATGCCATAATCTAAAAATTTTAAATGGTTAATAAATTGATTAATTGTTAATAGACTGTTCAATGTTCAATGTTCAATGTTCAATGTTCAATCTTTTTACTCGTCTCCGAATCAACTCCGTTTTTGGCTTTGCCTAGGAAACACTTACCTCGCGCGCAGATAATTTTTGTTGTCCGGGCAGGCTGCAAATTTCGTATTTTTTCTTTGACAGTGCAAAGGTACAAAAATTTCAAAGCACTTCCAAATTATTCTTCAAAAAAAGCACGCAAAAAAGCACGCATCCTGAAATCGTTGACAGATCTGCTACAGTGCTACAGTTGCTACAGTTAAATTTACGCCATCCTTTTCTTCAAAAATTAGACTTATATTTATATATATATTTATATATATATTAATATAAAATTAATTTTCGATTTTCATTGGGAGATTTTTAACTGTAGCACTGTAGCAACTGTAGCAAAATGCAGCCTCATGTCTTATCATCCTTTTTCTTAGCATTAGAATTAAGCTGGATCACATCAGACCAACGTGTTGTAGGATTAGGGCTCTTGAAATCATGCTTGATAGCGTTGGCAAAGACATCGGCCTTACCTTTACCATCCTTTTTGGTGTATTGCTGCGAGCCAAGTACGATGGTCTCGCTTCCGTGCATACGGTTAATCCTGTCTACCACCTCGATAGTCTTAGGGACAGGCACCTGGGTGACAAAGAGACGCCCCTCAACCACCCGTGGCTACTCTCCCCGTGGCTACTCTCCCCGTGGCTACCTTTCCCCGTGACTATTTAAAATAATCGACTCAAAATTTGGTATTTTGCCCGATTTGCACTATCTTTGCAACATGAGAACGAAAAACCTACACATAAATATCGGACCACTGACGCGTAACACGTTGGTAATCAACACGTTATACCCCTCCCCCATTTTGTGATAGGCTAAAAATACAGACAAATCCCAGATTTCACCTGGCCGAGGATTATTTTCCCCTGCTGCTATCGGCACCCGCCTATAGCGGCAGGGATTTTTGTGTTAACCCATCCATAACCGAAAACGCACTGCTATGACTAAGGAAACGATACAAGAACCTCAGGAAAAGCGTCTGATTTCCCGCCAAGATGCAGCCGAGATGATTGGCTGCAGTGGTATGACCATATCAAACTGGATTGAAAAAGGTGCTATAAAAGCCCGCCTTATAGGCCATAATCTATATGTCGACAAACGGAGCGTCGAGATGCTTTTGGACACAGCGTCGGATGTGGCTGAGATGGAGGAGGAACTCAAAAAGCTGAAGAAACAGCTGAGTGCGGAGATCCTGAAGAAAAAGGAAGAAGTACTGGATTTGAGAAAAGATAACGAATACAGCCTTCAGAAAAGATTTCTTCAGAAAGTGTTCGACTGCCTGATTGTAAAGGCTCGGAATTACCTTTCCCAAAAAGAGGCCGGAATTGCCATTGAGTTGCTACGGGGTGATTCTACAGCGGAAATCGGTAAGAGAATCGGTCGTACATCAGAAAGCGTCAGGCATTCCTGGTATAAGATTGAACCGATTCTTCTGGAGAAATTCGACAACCCTACTCTTCAAGATGAGAATATGGTGTTGCGCGAGGAGATACAGACGTTGACCAAGGATAAACAGTCGCTGAGTGATGAGAACAACGAACTGAAACAGAAAATAGATGAATTAGAGAAGGAGCTTATAAAAAACAGTAAGCATCGCGCCCTGCTGTCTACTCCCTTCGGAACTGACATCAACAGTCTCGGTTTCTCCGTCCGCGTCACTAACGGACTGATGGCAATTAACTGCAAGACACTTGGCGACCTGGTTCAATTTGATCTGCTGACCTTGACAAAGGCCCCTAAACTGGGTTTACGTTCGGTGCGTGACATCGAGGAAACACTCCACAACTTGGGGCTGAGACTGGGAATGGATCTCGTGCGCATGACCGACGAAGAGTTCGATGCACATGTAGAGAGGCTGAATAGCATCAACCTGATAGAATCAGGCAAAGAAGAGACAAAGAAGAAATAATAAAACGAAGATATATGGAACAGAAAAAAGAAGGTGTTTACTACACCAAGAAAGCAATCAGAGACATGCTGCCAGACATGATTGACAGCCAATCCGAACCCGGCCCCGATGATAAGATTTTGGAGTCGGGATCAGAAGTCGGCAGCTTCCTTACCAGAGCCGAAGAACTTATACGCAACGCCTCACAGGGTGTATGACTTTGAGAGCATGAACGAAGAAAATAAATAAGAATATATAAATAATTGCAATTATGAGGAAAATGTATTTAATGGTTGTAACAGTATTACTGCCAATGATAGTATATGCCGATTCTGTTGAAATTGATGGCATCTATTATAATCTTATTAATAAAATTAAAGAAGCAGAGGTACTAAGCAGGCCAGCAGGCGATGGTCCATATTTCGGGGATATTATAATTCCTGAAATAGTAACATATGAAGGAGTCGACTATATAGTAACATCTATAGGAGATAATGCTTTCAGCACGAGTTATTGGGGTAGCGATAAAGATCTAATATCCGTATCAATACCTAAAAGCATTAAGCATATTGGTGAGTCAGCGTTCTGGGGAACTCAAAAACTGGAAAAAGTTAATATCGTCGATTTAAATGCATGGATAGATATAGATTTTACAAATAATTATTCAAATCCACTAGGGAGCGGTGATAATACCTTTTTATATTTAAATGGAGAGAAACTATCAAATATTGTTATTCCTGACGGGGTGAAAACTATTCGAAAATACGCTTTCGGGTATTACAGGAATCTAGAATCTGTTTGTTTCCCAGAGAGTTTAAGTGATATTGAACATTGTGCTTTTGGATATACTCCTTTAACATCGGTACAATTACCTGATAGTCTGAAGAGTATTGGTGATTACGCATTTTTTCAAACTTGTTTATTGTCTATAAGTATCCCCAAATCTGTAACTTATATAGGAAAAAATGCTTTCGAATATTGTAAAGATCTTACAACAATTAATGTCTTCAGTACAACAAAAACCATCCAATCGAATACCTTTAATGGATGTAAAAATTTGAAAGAAGTATTTTTATCAAATAGCATCACTACAATAGAAAGAGAAGCATTCTCTAATTGCTCAAGTTTAGAGTCTATTCATTTGTGCGGTAATATTACTAGTGTTGAATATATGTCTTTTTATAATTGTAAAAAGCTTAAGACCATTGTACTTGGAAAGAAATTAAAAAGGCTTGGCGAAAAGATTGATGGGAGATATCCTTATGGAATGACTTTTGCAAATTGTCAAGAATTGGCTGATGTATATATTTATGCTGATAAAAGTAATAATCTCCCAACATGTATTACTCAAGATATCTTTAATGATTCATATATTAATTATGCAACTCTACATGTTGCCTCTATTAATTATGAACTATATCAAGCAAAAGAGCCTTGGAAAGAATTCGGTACAATTACGACTGTACCAAAATTAGTATATTATGTGGATGGAGAGGTTTATAAAACGCAAGAACCTATAATTGGCGAAGAGATTACCCCAGAAACAAATCCCACGAAGGAAGGATATATCTTTAGCGGTTGGAGTGAAATACCTGAAACAATGCCTGCACATGATATCATTATAACAGGTACATTTACCAAGGATCCCCTAAATGGTAACTGTGGTGATGGAGTAACATATTCTTTTAATAAGGATACGCACACATTGTTCATCAGTATGACTGGCGAAGGAACTGGAACTATGGAGATTATTGACACTTATACAGCTCCTTGGGAGGAATATAAATCAGACATATACAATGTTGACATCGAAGCGGGAGTTACTTCAGTAGCCGCATATTCATTCCGAGACTGTAATAACCTTGTTTCAGTAAAAATTCCGAGTACTGTTACAAGTATTGGCCAAGTTGCATTTGCCAGATGCGAAAAACTTGCTGCAATTAGCCTCCCGGATGGAATAAAAGAGATTCCGGCCAGTCTTTTTGACGGATGTAAGAGTTTAAAGTCTATTGAATTGCCCGATGGGATAACATCAATTGGAGAATTTGCTTTCATGGATTGTATTAATCTCGAATCTATTTTGATTCCCAATGGCGTTTCAGTAATTGGAGCGGCTGCTTTTTATAATTGTTCTCAACTTATTTCAATCAATATACCAGAGAATCTTAGTGTTATAGCTGAAGTTGCGTTTTCAAAATGTTCTTCACTTACTTCAATCGAGATTCCTAATAATGTAATCAAAATCGAAAGTGGTGCTTTTGCTGGCTGTTCATCACTTCAATCAATAAAGTCATTTATCACTGAACCATATTCTATTCAGAAAGACGTGTTTGATGAGAACGTCTATAGACAAGCTACTCTTTATATTCCTAAAGGAACCGAAAAATTGTATTCAAGATTTGACGGATGGAGAGAATTCTTGAATATAGTCGAAATGGAAGACCCTGCTGATGGCATTGCCAATCTCCAAGCTAAAGATATTGAGGTTCTTCAAAATGACAACTCTATTATCATTTTTGGAGTTGTTGAAGGAACGCCTATAAACATCTACGACGTATCAGGCAAGATTGTTGGCTCAGCTACAGCTGCAACAGGAAATACAAATATCCCGACCTCTCTCAAGCCCAGTGATATCGGCATAGTAAAGGTTGGTGAAAAGACAATAAAGGTAATAATGAAATAAATCATTATATGGCAAACAAAGAACCTGGTTATGTTTATATACTGACGAACCCAAGTTTCAGAGAGGACTGGGTGAAAATCGGTAAGAGCTCACGCCCTGTGGATGTGAGGAGCAAGGAACTTGATAATACGGCTGTTCCTCTTCCCTTCGAGATCTTTGCTACAATGAAGACGGTGAAGTATAACGAGGCAGAGAAGTTGGTGCATCGCTATATTGAGAGATTCACCAATCTACGTATTCGAAATAATCGTGAGTTCTTTAATGTCCAACCAGAAGAAGCCCTTGAAATCTTCAGGGAGGTTGCAATGTTGCTAGACGACGCTGAAATCTGTGAAGTCCATAAAGAGGGATTGAAGACATTGGAAGTAAAAACACCAAAACGAAAAAAGGGCGAAAGCTTATCTGATGACAAAGGAAATAAGGTTTGGTTAATCCCATATAATAAGAAGTATTATGACCTTGAAGGATGCTATAATAAATTCCAAGAGGTATATTGGACCCAGCATTGCAAGTTTAAAGCAGGAGATAAGGGTTATATCTATGGATCGTCGCCTGAAAGCGCAATCCGATTCAGTTTTGAGATTGAACAAAGTGATATGCCTTATGAACCCTTAATGGATCAGGATGACGAGTTCGTAAAAGGTGATGCTTGGAAGGCAAACGCTACTCATAAGGATAATATATATGCACATATGATACTTACAGGTGAGACGAAAAACAGACGTCTTTCACTTGCGAATCTACTAGACAGAGGACTGAAAGCAGCTCCAATGGGAGCTGTCAATCTGTCAAAGCCGGAGTTTAAAGAGTTGATAGAGTATATTGAAGATAATTTTAGATAATCATTTTAAGATATTATAGTTATGAAAAAGATTGTATTTGTATTTGGTCTATTAATGTTTAGCATGAGTGTTTTTGCTCAAAAAACATATTTAGTATTAAGTAAAGAAAGTGCTCAAAGTTATGATTATTATATTTTAAGTGGAGATATACCATCTGGCATGAAAAGTTCAATTAAAGCTGAAGATGTTGCTCCTAATAGTATCCAAACTAAACGATATGAAGGTTGGGTTGGATATCTATTAAACAAACTGGTTGAATATGGATTTGTTGTTGAACAAACAACAGGTTCTAACTATTTATTATCTCGAACAAATGGTGGAGCACCAAATCGCGTAGCCAAAGTAGTGTCAGATGACGAGGACGTGTATGAGGTTGCTCGATATAATCTCCAAGGAATGCCTATTCCTAAAACAGAGAAAGGAATTCAAATTATAGTATATTCTAACTATACGACCAAGACTGTTATCGTAGAATAACACACTTGGATCATTCTTTTGATATTGTTTAATTAAAATTATTAAAATATGAAAAGGTTTCTATTATTTTTAACTTTGATGCCGCTTTTCCTTTACTCTTGTGGAGGCGATGACGATAATAATAATTCGTCAGAAAAAAAAGAACAGGAAAGCAAGACTCCAGATAAGCCATCAAATGACCCTAATTTGCTGGTTGTTGAATTACAAATGGCGGGAACACTTTCTTCAAACATACCCAATCAAAAATTTACTAAATTAAAAATAAAAGGGAAAATTAATGGTTCTGATATAAAGTATATACGCGGAATTATAAGTAATCTTTCTGAATTAGATCTATCAGAATCTTCTATAGTAGAAGGTGGAGATTCGTATTATAAGATTTCTTATAAAACAACAAATAATGTGATAGGTGAATGTATGTTTGCCGATTTAAATGGTAACTTTAATCTTATTCTTCCCAAAAATATAATTAAAATCGACAATTATGCCTTTGAAAATTGCAAAGGACTGCAGACTATTGTGATGTATAACAATATTCAAAGTATATCCGATTACTGTTTTATTGATTGTACAAACCTAACAAAAGTAACATTAACTAATATCCTTACAAATCTGTCTAAGGGAGTCTTTAAAAACTGTTCTTCACTTGAAAACATCGAGTTACCTTCTTCTCTTTATGATATAGGTAAAGAAAGTTTTTATGGTTGTAGTAAATTACAAACGATCTCTTTACCATCACGTTTAAACATCATAGGTCAGAGTGCTTTTAAGGATTGTAAGACATTACAATCTATTGAAATACCAGATGGAGTATACTCAATTGGTGCCAGTGCGTTTGAGAATTGTTCTTCTTTATCTGTTGTCAATATTAAAGCTCCTATAAAAAGAATAGAAAATTCTATGTTCGCTTATACGAAACTAAAGAGTTTTACTATTCCTGAAACCGTTGAAGAAATAGGTATGAATTCTTTTTATGGTTGTAAAGAGTTGAAAGAAATAAATATAGGAAAAAATGTAAAAAGCATATCTACTGATTGTGCACAAAAATGCACAGTATTCTCAAAATATAATGTTAGCGAAGATAATCAAATCTACTCATCAATAGACGGCGTACTATTCTCTAAGGATAAAGTAACATTACTTTCTTATCCTCACGGAAAAGAAGATATAAGTTATACTATACCAGAATCGGTTAAGACAATTGCAGGCGATGCCTTTGCAACAACTAATAATTTAAAATCCGTTACTTTTTCTTCAGGTTTAGAGACAGTTGAAGCAAGAGCTTTTCTCAACCATCCTATGTTCAATGAAAAACTTGAAGAAATTCATATGGTATCTGAAACTCCTCCATTTGTTAAAGAAAGCTATGGTCATTATGGTTTTCCAAAAGATGATTATGGAAAAATAGATGCATTGTTTATTCCATCAAAATACAAAGACAAATATAACTATAATACTTGGAAAAAATTCTTTAAAAATATATATGAAGAGTAATTGTGAGTTAGACTCTCTCGTAAAATAATATGCAGAGTTATAAAAATATAGAAGAAATTTTTTAGTGTATGATACACGAAGAAATATTGCACGCGACTTTTGCTGACAGAGATAAGTCAGAAGAGGATATAAAAAACCAATTCATTCAGCCCGCTTTAGAGGCGAAGGGTTGGGATAAAAAACATATGCGTCTGGAGTATTATTATACTGCTGGTCGAGTGGTCGTGCAAGGCTCATTAAAACTTCGTAAAAAAGGAAAACGCTGTGATTATATCTTATGACACAATAGGCTCAGGCACTTTTGTGACTACGACATTGAAAAAAAATCTATATGGCAAAGAAAGATAATAAAACGACGATAGGGTTTGAAGAGACTATCTGGCGTGCTGCTGATAAGTTGCGCGGGAACCTCAATGCTTCAGAATATGAAGGAGTTGTTCTTGGGCTTATTTTCCTAAAATACATTAGTGATAGATTCGACACTCTATACCAAGAATTAAGTGAGGATGAATATGCTGACCAAGAAGATAAGGACGAGTATACAGCCGCAGGAATATTCTTTGTTCCCAAACAAGCGAGATGGGACGTAATATCAACAGCCGCTCACTCACCGGAAATAGGAAAAAAGATAGATGAGGCTCTAAAGGCCATTGGAGATGAAAATCCCAAACTGAAAAGTTATCTCCCCGGAAATTATTCTCGGCCAGAACTAGACAAGCGAAGATTGGGCGATGTAGTAGACTTGTTTACAAACATCAAAATGCATGAGGCTGGTGAAAGCAAAGATCTGCTAGGCAGGGTGTATGAGTATTGCTTAAAGAAGTTTGCTTCTATGGAAGGAAAGAATGCTGGTGAATTCTATACTCCTAGTTGTATAGTCAGGCTTATCGTAGAAATACTGCAACCATATGAAGGTAGAGTCTATGACCCTTGTTGTGGTAGCGGTGGGATGTTTGTACAAAGTGTCAAATTCTTGGAAAACCATCAGCAGGCTATCGATTCAATTAGCGTTTATGGTCAAGAAGCAAATTCCTCGACTTGGAAGATGGCTCACATGAACACTGCAATTAGAGGCTTGGAGGCTGATTTGGGAACCAGTTATGCAGATACTTTTTTTGATGATCAACATCCTACATTACGAGCTGATTTTATCATGGCCAACCCTCCTTTCAACCTTAGTGACTGGGGGGCAGACAAATTGATAAATGATGTGCGTTGGAAATTCGGGTTGCCTCCTAAGAATAATGCCAACTTTGCTTGGATGCAGCATATGATTCATCACTTATCCCCCAAGGGCAGAATTGGACTAGTTCTTGCAAACGGATCATTGTCTTCACAGACTGGTGGGGAAGGCCTTATAAGAGAGAAAATTATTAAGGCAGATCTGGTTGAAGGGATTATTGCTTTACCACCTCAGTTGTTCTATAATACTCAAATACCTGTTTCCTTATGGTTCCTATCCCGTGATAAAAAACAGAAAGGAAAGGTCATCTTTATCGATGCGAGAAATATGGGACAAATGGTAACACGCTCTGTTCGTGAACTTACTGATGCGAACATAGATAACTGGAAAAAAAAGAATTTAGAGAGCTATGATGTGCAGGTCTTGGCTGAAACTTTCGAAGCTTTCAGAAATGGAACACTTGAAGATAAAGCAGGCTTTTGTGCCGTCAAGAATTTGGGCGAAATAGCGGCACAAGATTATAATCTTACTCCTGGCCGCTATGTTGGTATAGCTAAAATTGAGGAGAATGGAGAACCATTCGAGGAAAAGATGGACCGACTGACAAAAGAGCTGGCTAAGCTTTTTTACGATGGGCGAGATTTGGAAGATAAGATAAACAAACGATTAAATACCATAGGATATAATTGCCATTTTCCTACGTTTCAAGATGATCAGATATATTTATTGAGCGATATACTCAGGGAATGCAATGCGTTGTCTGATAAAGTTTTACGCAGAATATGTGAAAGTGCAATTCAAAGAATTAATAAAGATGAGAAAGGGTTTGGCCTTACCATCATTTCTGATGAACACTCCAAACATCTAACTTTCTTTGATAAATTAAGTTTGAAAGTAATAGGCGAAGCATGTACTTATAATGAAGTTCATCCTGGACTTGAGGAATATATTTTGTCTTATCTAAAAGATGAATATGAGAAGATTACTGCTGAAGAGGCGTTTTTTATTCGTTATGCTAATTATTATGAGGAGTATGAGGAATTTACAAAGGTAAGCAGCATGTTCTACAAGATGTTGGAGGAGCATTATGAAACAGAGGGAATGGAGCCGTATCACCTCTAAAAAAAATGTAGCCCTCACATATTATGGTGTAACATGATTAAAGATATTCATAAATAAATTTTCATTTATGGAAGAGTGGAAGATATATAAGTTAGGAGATTTGTATAAAGTACATAATGGGTTGAGCAAGAGTGGTAATTTCTTTGGCTCTGGTTTTCCATTCCTTTCTTTTAAAATAGTTTTTAATAACTTTTTCTTGCCACAAACATTGTCAGATTTAGTACAGACCAGCGAAAAGGAACGTAGCAGCTATGACATAAAAAGAGGCGACGTGTTCATAACACGTACAAGTGAAACTGCAGAAGAATTAGGTATGAGTTGTGTGGCATTAAAGGATTATCCAAATGCAACTTATAATGGTTTTACTAAACGTCTTAGACCCATTAATGATATTGTTGTACCTGAGTACATAGGCTATTACCTACGTTCACCAAAGTTTAGAGGACTTTTCTATGGACTTGCTTCTTCAATGAGTACAAGAGCTAGCTTGGCTAATAGTGACCTATTAGATATGCCTGTTTCAATTCCATCACATTTAACACAGATTAAGATAGCATCAATTCTCAAATCTCTTGATGACAAAATCGAGATGAATAGGCAGAAAAAAGACAATTTAGAAAAGCAGACTCTTGCGATTTTCGATCACATATTCCCTGAGATCACTAGAGGAGATAATAAGATAGGTGATATAATTGTTCCCAAACGCGGAAGGGGGTTGTTGTCAAAAAATGCTTTAGAAGGAAATATTCCAGTTGTCGCTGGTGGAATAAATCCAGCAACATATCATAATACAGCAAATACTGAGGCACCAGTCGTTACGATAGCAGCATCAGGTGCAAATGCAGGATATGTAAACTTGTGGCATATACCTGTCTGGTGTTCAGACTCCTCATATATAGATTCTTCTATGTCACCGAATGTTTATTTTTGGTATGTCATGTTAAAGAAAAGACAAAAGGAGATTTTTGATGCTCAAGTTGGCTCAGCTCAACCTCATATTTATCCCAAACATATTGCAGAGATGCCTCTTGGTAATTTCTCAAAAGCTGATGTTGAAAAATTCACTGAAACAGTAAAGCCGATGTTTGAATTAATAGGAATCCATAAGGAAGAAAACATTCGGCTTGCTAATATGCGTGATGTCCTTCTACCTTTATTAATGTCTGGTAAACTCGAAGTGAAATAATAATATATCGGAATGATGAATAACGAAACCTTTACAGAAAACAATTATGAACAAACTCTTGCGGCACTTTTTCAAGAAAAGCTGTCATACGAGTTTGAATATGGTCCAAATATAAAAAGAAACCCAATTGAGCCATATATTAGGGAAGATCTGGAAGAGTCGTTAAAATGGCTAAACGGTAATCTGCCTGATGAGGCATTGAAAGAAGCATTCCGCATTGTAACGAACATCACGGACGGAACACTGGAGAAACGTAATGAGACCTTTATGGATTATCTCCAAAATGGCATTGAAGTAAAATACTATTGGGATGGCGGAGAACGTACGGATATTGTCAATCTTGTAGATTATAGAATCAAAGAACTAAATAAGTTCAAGGTTGTTAATCAGTGGACAGTTTCGGAATATGAGAAAATCCGATGCGATATGGTTGTTTTTCTTAATGGTCTTCCGTTAGTTGTAATTGAATTAAAATCTCCTTCAAGTGATTCTGCTAATATAGAGGATGCCTATAGACAAATCAAGCACTATCAGCAAAAATGCCCGAGTTTATTTGTTTTTAATGCTTTCTCTGTTATTAGCGATATGACAACCACGAAGGCTGGAACCATTACGGCAAACGAAAACCGCTATATGGAATGGAAAACCGTATATGGTGATTATGAAAGTACAACAGTCGCAGACTATAATACATTCTTTCAAGGCATATTTCTCAAATCGCATTTTCTTGATATACTAAACAACTTTATCTGTTTTGATCACAAAGATGGTAAGGTTGCCAAAATTATGGCAGCATATCACCAGTTCTTTGCAGTCAATATGTCTATTTACAAAACAGACGGAGCCATTAATGGAAGTAGAAAAATTGGCGTTTTTTGGCATACACAGGGGTCGGGGAAGTCTCTTTCAATGGTGTTTTATGCTCACAAACTCATTAAGAATTATCCGAAGTGTAGTATTCTTGTTGTCACAGATCGCAATGACCTTGACCAGCAGCTTTATGAACAATTTGTTGGATGCAAATTGTTTTTGCGTCAGGAAGCGCAACGCGTTGGATATATTCTAGGAGAAGATAACAAAATAAAGGAAACACCAGGTAGAGAAGATTTACGGAAAAAACTCAAAGGATTACAGGCTGGAGGAGTCATTTTTACAACTATCCAAAAATTTGAAAACGGGAACGGCGTCCTTAGTGATAGAGAAGATATTATCGTGATAACAGATGAAGCGCATCGCTCTCAGTATGGAGAGATTGAATATGATGCTGATACTGGTAAGGAAAAGAAAGGTTTTTCTAAGCTTATGAGAGAGGCTCTACCTAATGCATCATTCATCGGCTTTACAGGTACACCTGTTTCTGACAGAGATAGGGACACGAAAGAAGTTTTCGGAGATTACATTGATATCTACGATATGACACAAGCAGTTGCCGATGGTGCAACAAAACCTGTCTATTACGAAAGTCGAGTCATTAACCTTAACCTTGATGAACACCAGTTGGAACTGTTAGATGCAGAATTCGACAAACTGGCAATAGAAGGGGCTACAGAAGAGCAAAGAGAAAAAGTTAAGAAAGACAATAGCGGAATTAGAGGAATCTTGCGTAGCGAATCAACTATTAGAAGTTTGTGCAATGACATTATAGCCCACTACGAAGAGAACCGTCAGAATGAACTTACGGGCAAAGCTATGATTGTTGCGTTGGATAAGGAATCGGCTGTCAAAATCTATTGTCAGATCATGATTTTACGTCCTCAATGGAAAAACAAAGTTCACGTTGTTGTTAGTTCGAGCAATAGTGATGAGCCTGGGTGGAGTGATGTGATCAGGCCTAAAAAGGAAGACGGAAAGCACTATTGGACTTCAAAAGAATTTGCTAGCTTATTCAAAGACGATAAGAGTGAAATGAAAATTGCTATTGTGGTTGATATGTGGTTAACAGGCTTTGATGTGCCTAGTTTGGCTACTATGTATGTCTATAAGCCCATGAAAGGTCATAATCTCATGCAAGCAATAGCGCGAGTTAATCGAGTATTTCCTGAAAAAGAAGGAGGGCTGATTGTTGACTATGTAGGAATAGCAGGAGCATTAAAACAGGCAATGCTTGACTACACAAAGAGAGATCAGCTACAATTTGGCAGTCAAGATATCAAAACATCAGCAAAATTGAAATTCCAAGAGAAACTAGAGGTCTGTAGGTCTTTGCTTCATGGATTTGATTATAGCCAATTCTTTATCGGACCGGATAGTGTAAGAGCTGAGCTTATATCTGGAGGAGCTAACTTCTTCATGTCGCCTCAAAAAGATAACATCAAAAAAGATTATATAAGAGAGAGTCAATTATTACACAACGCTGTAACTCTTTGTCGGTCACTGCTGACTAAGGAAGAGAAGCAAGAAGTTGCTTTTATGGACGCCATTCGTATCATGCTGAGCAGATTTAGTCAGAAAGGCAAAATTAGTAAATACGAGATAAACGAACGAATCAGTAAGCTCTTGGAACAAAGTATCAAGAGTGAAGGCGTTATAAATCTCTTTGAGAACCGAGATCGGGAATTCTCTCTCTTCGATGAAGGATTTGTTGATGAGATCCGGAAAATGAAACAAAAGAATATTGCAGCTCAACTTCTGGAAAAACTTCTGAAAGAACGGATCAGAATCTATGAAAAGACGAATGTTGTGCAAAGCAAGAAATTCAGCGAACTACTAAACTCGTCGCTATCGAATTATTTTAAAGGCATGCTTACCAATGAAGAGGTAATTGAGGAGCTACTAAAGATGGCCGAAGAGATAAAGAAACAAGAAGAACAGGGGAACAGTCTGGGTCTCACTCCAGAGGAAAAGGCTTTCTATGATGCTCTGACGACTCCGAAAGGAATCAAGGAAGCCTATAGCGATAGTGAGTTTATTGCTTTGACAAAAGAACTCACTGAGACGTTGCATAAAAATCGCACCATAGACTGGAATCGAAAAGAAACCACTCGAGCCAAAATGCGAGTATTGGTGAAGAGATTATTAAAGAAATACAATTATCCTCCAGAGGGGCAAGAAGAAGCTCTTGATACTGTAATGGCTCAATGTAATAAATGGGCAGATAATGATGAGAATCTTGAATAGCCTATGATTGATACAAGAGAGAAATTTGCTGATGTCTTTGAAATAAATGACACAGACCTTAGGTTCACTTTGGAAGAGAGACAAGGGATTATTAAGCGTTTTAATGACGAAATGTCCTCTGTCATAGCTTTGCTTCGTAATTATACAAGCGAGCTTAAATATATGGTAGACAACAAACTGGACGTTTCGGCTATCACCCACCTTACTTTTGGAGCAGATTCTCATCTTTTAAATATTTTCCCATTAATGTACGATTATCACGAGTGTGTTGTTAAATATCTGCTTGATGATAACTACCAGAGGAATCATGATTATTGGAATGAATTAAAGAACCTCGCCGAAGAGTTGATAAAGCACATGAATAGAGTGCAGGATCAAAGACTCTATTTTGACCCATATGATCCTGCTTACGATTTTTTAGAGCATAGAATAACTAAAGAAGGCCTTTCTCATTCGGGTTTTGATAATTGTACTATAGATTTATTGAAGGAAATACACCATTCTCGTTATACCGGAATGGATTTAATGAATGTTCTATATGTTGCACTAAGTCATATTAGGGATTTGATGGCTGATATAAAAGACAATTTTAATTCCTATGATAATGATACGCTGTCAACTATCTATGACCTTAATTATAAGTTATATGTTAGCGCATATTGGCCTGAAAGGCAAGAAGGTTTTAGAAAGCATATATATTGTCAAATTCAGACAGGTGATGATCTTGAGGATTATCTTTATGAGCAGCGTCGTAGAGAAAAACTCAATTTTGAGGGAAATTCGTTAGGTACATTATGGCGCGATTTGGAACACGATAAATCAAAATTGGCTCTTGAATTAAAGAATAAGAATCTGTCTGATGAAATGTGGAAAAATTATTTTGGCTCTATCAAGCGCTTTGATGAATATGACTTTTGGATTGAAGAATTAAAAAATCCCGAGTCGACAATAAAGGAGTATCCAGAAAGTGCTTGGGACAAAATATTTAAAGATGTGATCGATGTCAAGAAAGTAAAGGTAATAATGCCCACACTCTTATCAAATAATATATCTAAAGCGAATTGTTTTGTAATACATAAAGTTTGGGAGGAAATAGACTGGTTGCAAGATACTATTGATACTCATTTTATTTCCTGGGTAGCTGATGTCTATGGTTGGAATTATAGCTCTAATCATTTTAAGGATATTAATTCATCATTAAAAGATAGTCACTCTCTTGACTGGAACGCCCGTACTATGACATCAGCAAAGATATCCCTTGGCTATTGTGATCTCGCTAGTAAAATAAGAAATGAATTCGTGTTGAAATCTGATGGAAAGAATGTAAAAGCAGACAATAAATACTATTTTAAGAAGCCAGAATTATATATAGAACATAGGAATTGGTCATAATACCCGACCAAGTTTCCCTACCATATTAAAAAGGTTCCATACCTCGCATACCGTTTCGGAAATGCGAGGTTTTTTTATTATATTCCCCTGAAAAAACTCCTTAATTTTGCAGTGTCGAAAGACAAATCGTTCATTGACATTTTGAAATTGAGATCGCTGAGGAAGGCCTCAGGATTAAATAGAGAATACTAATAGCTGTATCATAGTGTTAGGTTTAAGGTTAATACTGCGTGTGAGATCTGTTTTCATTTGGTCTTTTTGTAGTGTTTTAAAATTAGCAGCGGTGAAGTGTTGCCGCACAACCGTCTGGTGCGTGAGCATAGGGCGGATTTTATTTCAAGAGAGTTATTCACATTATTAATTATTAAATTAGAATAATATTATGTCAAAAGAAAAGATTTGTGAGATCAATGTGGGAAAGCTAATGAGCGAGTATCACGACTTGAGCAACGAGATTTTAGTAAAGTCGAGTTACCTCGATGGTGTTAAGAGTAGAATCACAAAAGAGGTGGAAGAATACTTCAGTGATTATCGGGGAAAATATTATCGGATGAAGTTCGATGGCAATACTTGTGATGAAGCGATGGTACGAATCGGCAAGATAAAAGTATGCTTTTACTGTGACGCTTTGCATATTAACTTCCATTTAGTTGTCAATCCTGATGATCTGAACAAAGACATCAAATGGACAGAGAAGGAGAAGAAACTGCTGGCTGATGCAAAAAAGTACTGGAGGCAAAGTGATAGTGATTGGTACGTTCAATACTTTAGCGAACTAGAAACCATATCTGATCAGCTGAGATATTTGAAGAACAAGGCTTGTCTTGTGGCTGGATATTATTTTACCTTCACTCTGGCTGAGCTCATGAAAGGATATACCATCTGCAAAGAGGAATATATTCTGGGGGAGCGCCATAATCAGAATGTGATGCTGAATATGTTCGAGAGAAAGAAGTAATAAGGTTAGTTTTATTCATACGGTTAGGTTTTAGTTTGTTGTGAGTTTAGCGGTGTAGCGACGCTGCAACACGCTCCGGTTCGCGAGAATAGGGGCGGTTTTTTCAAGAGATTATTCACATTATTAATTATAAAAAAGAAAGGATTTGATTATGAGAAATTATTTTAGTAGGGTTGAGAACACCACAGATTTTTTGGAAGGTAAATCTCAGCTGATTGTTAATTTGATGGATGCTGATATTAGGCCTGATACGGCTGATCTCACTACCCATCTGAGAATGGTTTATGGTCACGTGGACTGGGATAACTTGGTTTACAAACTTGATGAAGAAACGATCAGTCTGCTTAAAAAGCATGAGGACTGCATCAGTATGGGTAAGCGCTTATTCTGTGATATCTATCCAGGTAAGTATGTGGCTATCGTAAATGCTGACACGATGGGGCCCCTGACATACCAAGAGCTGAAATCCGGCAACGTGATGTTTGAATTGTACGATCTGGACGAGGCAAAAGAACGAGCTGCCTTTTGGTATGTTGACGATCTGTTAGGTTCCTTGTATTCATTCTCTCTCTTCACGCCCTATTTTGTAATGGCATTGAGGCTGGCTGTGATGGAAGGACATATGTCGGATGAAGAGCGTTTTTCAGAAGACAGACTGAATGATGTTTGGTGTAAGACCTACTCGTCAATCTTGTCACTCGTCGCTTTTAAACTTATGCAGCAAGCGTGTCATATTGAGAAGGAATGCGCTATAGTGCCATTCAATCTTGACGATTATTTGATTGAAGAATATTATGAAGCGTCAGGTTACTAGGAATCAACATGGGATTGAGGTCAAGGAGTGCTGTGCTTCGTGCAAGCATAAGGATCTGACGAGATTGGTGCTGGCCAGATATTGCTCGCAGCATCATAAGAAAGTAAAACCACGAGAATGTTGCGAGCAGTGGGCAATGAGCGAGCAGCTGGAGGCTGCGGGTTCGTCTGGGGGTAAGGTAAAGAAGAAAGCTTACTTGCAGTATGTGCTTGAGGTGAGGGCGGATGAAAGCTTGGCTGATCAGCTGGGCATCAAATTCCCGCACAAGAGCATCGAACAGATAAGGCGCGATTATGAAGAAAAGAACGGTTCCATCTATGTCACGCTGGGGACAGGAACCATTGTGACATTTTAAAAAACATCACACTGGGTCCAGTCCCCATTGTGACATTATTAACAATTTAAATTTATATTTTTTATGCAAACAATGTTATTGAAAGTGCTCAGCTGCGGGGAGATGTTCTCCGTGAAGAGCGAGAAGGCCGAAGGTGGCCAACTGAACAAACGCCAGCTGGTTCTGCAGGAACTGGGTGGTAAGTATGAACCGACCTACGTGGTGACGGCCCTTGGGGAGACGGCTGCGAAGGAATTCTCTGAAGGTGACCTCGTGTTTGCTACGATGCGTTTTCAGGGCCGCGAGTACAACGGCCAGAACTACATGGACATCGTGGCAACGGAACTGGTAAAAAAGTAGACCACGAATTTAACTAATTTCACGAATTATTTTAACTGAGTTGAAAGGTAACGGGTGAGGGAAGAGTACCTAGGTGAAATGTCGACAGCTAACTACTTCGCTCTGACCCAAGACTCGA
>JAEEGH010009704.1_pt1 | contig 22357 bp, 20 predicted proteins | sample 9134181 | NCBI WGS metagenome assembly JAEEGH01 (sample SAMN16246544, study PRJNA631951) | gut metagenome | biome: gut microbiome; feature: rumen; material: DP-attached | host: Bos | place: Iran: Karaj | collected 2018-10
TTGCGGACCGCAAAGGTACGAAGAAAACCGCTGAATTCCAAACAGATTCGGCGGTTTTCAACAAGTTTTTCAACAAATGAGGCTGTGCGGCTCCTGGCGGAGTTTGACGGCTCGCGCACACGAAGAATCCGGGGATTTCCCGAAGAGAACTGTGTAAAACGGGCGGTTTCACACATTTACCACTCAAAATGGGCGAAATATGTGTAGAACTGCCTTATTTACACATATTTTGGCCAAAAATGGGAAAATATGTGTGAAACAGGGGTGTTTTACACATTAATCCAGCGTTTTGATCACAGATTATATGCAAAACATAGGGCTTTCGTACATATTTCTGTGTTCGTGACCCTGGGCCCCGACAAAAACGTTCTTTCCCGAATGTGGTGTTCGATATCGTCCTCCTACAGCTCTAAACGCTACGTACCCCACCTCGCTGAAGTGGGGTACGTAGCATTGAGCCTCATAAGAGGACGTTTTTGCGACCTTGGCTTCGGTTTTATTCTCTTCGAAAGATTCTGTCACTACCAAAGTTGATTGCTCATCTTCTCTGCGGGCTCCTGGAATTCCGAGGGAATATTCGTGAAGAAATCGATTCCTGTACGGTTCTCTATTTCCCGTATAGTGGTCGCAAAAGAACTATAGCCACCGGCGTGCTCCTCGTTCGTGAACAGATAAGCGACACCGTTCGCGGCAGTAATGGCTCCGGAATTATTGAAGGAACACTTCATCAAGAGTTTGTAGAAATGACTGGGGATGGAGACATCCTTATTATCGGTGCTGGGCAGGGTTTGAATCGTGCCCTCAAAGAGTACTCCTTGCACGACGTAGAGCGTATCCCGTCCAGTAGGCTCCGGAATGTCTTGTTCCAGATTGTACCAAGCGCCACCGCTACCATTGAACTTATCCTGCCACTGAGGCGCCTGATTGGAATAATAGAAAGTTTCCCGGTTGGCATCAACAGTGGTCTGCCTGTCACTTGAGGCGCAGAAGTGGCCACGGCTATAACCAACCGAAGAAGCATTCTGCAACCCTTTTTGCTGCCAGGAATCCGGAATTCCCGGATCGTAAACCCAACTCTCATTTCTTCCTACTTTATTATTCGGATAAGCGCCCGCATGCATGACTTGGGCAACCCATATCGGACAATGACGGTTTCCGTCATAGAGAACCGTATAGTTGCGGTATGTTTTGCCATTATATACATAGGAGTGAGTGACAGCCCTCTGTTTGCTGTTTGTCGTGAAGTAATTATACCAATTCGCTGTAATATCCCAAGCATTCGTTTCTTCACCGGAACCACTGCAAGATGTCGTATTCACCAAATCAATGGCCGGAACCTCATAGCAACCTAACCACTGAAGACCAGCGTTTCCTCCCGAGGAACTGGAAAGGGTCTTAAACGAAAGAACATCTCCTCTTAACTCCACATAGTCGGCCTGCCCATCTACATGGTATTGCACGACTGCCTGGAAATAGTAGGTCGTATTCTCATCCAGACTGGCAAGGGTCGCATGGAATTCACCGGAAGCGACATCAAAATCCTGGGCATACAACGTATTGGACAAGTTGTCGGCAGATGTACCCCAAAGGAAGCGCACCTCCGTGACATTCGTCCCAAGATTGGCAAACATCGCATTCAGCGTTGCGGAAGCGACGGAGATTCCCGTGGCGGACTTCGTCGCCAAGGAAGGGCCCGTGGACTCCAGTTTGTACAACTGGACAGACTTCATCGTGCCTTTGTAACAAGCGAAACGCTCCTGTCCACTGTTTGCGTTCCATTGAATAAAGCGTTCGGTACTAGCCAAGCTGGCAATGACCGCATTACCATTCGAATCGAAGGAAACAGTCCAATCATCCCGGTTCGCTGAATAATTGGCATCAAAATACAAAGAATTGCTCGATCCGGTATATCCGAGATAGGTGTTCCCCAACCGGAAAGAATATCCAGCGGAAGTAGCTTTGACTTCAATGTCATAAGGATTACCTTCGGCATACTCGATCGCGCCATTGATCACAGAGATTCCAGAGGCATACACTCCGTAGTTGTTGCCAGAAGCCTTCCCTGAAAGAACCGTAGCGGAGGTCCCGTCCACCGTATAGGCAATCAGGTAATGACCTTCCCCAAAATCTTCATTCGATGTAACCAAATGGTATGCCGGCCCCTGAGTCGTCGTCTTCGTCGCATTTGCCATGTTGATTGACAAGATGTTGCGGCGGTTGGCAATGAATTCTCGGGTGAAGCCGGTAATCGTCCGCGTGTAAACAGCCTTGTTCGTAGCGACTTCGACCGTCAGAGAAGTGAGGGACACCGGGAGGATGGACATCCAGAAAGTGACATTACCGTTCGCGTCGATACTGAGGTTGTCGCCCTGGATGACAAGCTTATTGGCTTCCGTATTCTTACTCGTGGCGGAATACTCGCCAGTGACGATATTCATATTCTGCTCGCCGACGAGATTGGCATCCGCTTGTGCCGTGAGGGTTATCGTGCTCACCTTTTCGCCGGAAGCAACACCCGGAAGGGATTTCAGGGTTATCTGTCCATGAGCGACAACGCGGTCCCACACAAGCCGGACAGGTGTTTCAGGACGCTCCGTATACTCGTCAATGGAATGGCCCAGCATCAGATCCGCCAGGCGGTCAAAACTGTCAGCCAGCGGAACCTGGACGGACGGGAGAGTCACAGTCGCCACGGGGGCGGCCGCCATTGTCGACCCAGTGGCACTCCCAGGGAAAACCGCATAAAAAACATGTTCTCCCTGCGTCATACCAGTAAAATTGACATTGGTGGTGAAAGAAGCAACGGCACCTTCTTCCGACAAAGTCGCGCCTTGGGATCCATAGAGTTTGGCATCGGAGGCGGAAGCATCACCATTCGCATTCTGCCACTTGCCGTTCACGGTATATCCCATCCGAATAAAATCGTCCTGGTCCCACAGAATGGTCGTCCCGTCCCAATGGGTCCTGGTAGCGTCATCGGTCTGGGGACGCTCGGAGACGAAAACGATAACAGACTCTTTCTCCTGAGGCTTCAACACCTCCGGATCCTCCATTCTCGTCTTCTGGCACGCCGCTAGGGCAACAAGTGCCGCAGGCAGTAAAAGATAACGAAATGCTCTCATCCTACAAATCCTCCATCTCGTTATCCTCATAACCGTTGTCCGCCCGGCCTGTAATGTCTGAACCTGTCAGGAAAGCCGTTTCCTGTTGCACAAGCAGTTCTTCGGCTGCTGGTTCTTCGTATTGTTTCTTCATTCTTCTGTTTTAATAATCAAGGGCCCCGCAGCCGAGGCCCTTGATGGAAGGTTATTAACACCGGAGGTCAGTAAAAGAGACTTCGCCCCCGGACAAGATTTACTGATAAGTAACTTTAATATTCGTCATTCTGACCTGGGAAGAAGCAGAAAGAGTAACCGTAGAAGCAGAACCAGTCCATGTTCCGACCTGACCTTCATATGTATACCCCTCTCCTGAGAACTTTCCGGGGCCATAATTACTGGTTCCACTTGCCGTGCAAGTAACTTCAACTTTTGTAATTGTCTTACCGTTTTCAGCAGAAACCTTCATGTCCGTGTTAGCATATGTACGGTAATTATCGGTTCTACTCATAGTAGACATTGAAACCGTTATTCCATCTTTTGTAACAGAAGTATCACCAGTATCTGTTCCTGCTACGAACTCAACTACCGTGGCACTATTCGATATGAAATTCGCAATGATTTCCACATCGGAAACCCCAACGGTAAAGGTTGCGGTCTCGGTATTGCCGCTTACGGTAGCACCGCTGACAGTCCATCCGCCAAAGGTAAACCCATCAGCAGCGATAGCAGCCATGGTAACCACGGTATCCTCATCCAATTCTGCACCGCTGGAAATCTGGGCGCCATTGGCGCTCACAGTGAAAGTACCACCCTCTTCCGGCTGAGCAAAAGTAATGGTGTGCTTTGCTTTCTGGTGCTCTTGAGTAATAACAATATCATCAGTGGTCCAAGCCTTCACCTGGTCCTTGTTGCTAAATTGAGCGATCGTTCCGGTCACCTTGATAATATCACCCGTGACACAAGTGGCATTTGCCGCACTGGAATACACGACATATGTCTTGTCTCCATTTTTCACGTTGATATTCTTACCACTAACAGACTCCACCTCCAGGTCTTCCACTACCACATAAGCATTCTGCCAGGTCGCGAAATTACCGACCAAATCGGCAAGCGTAACATTCTCGGGATTGACGACAGCACCAGTACCTGTGAACGCAGCATCAATCGCGGTAATCTCGCTGGCATTATTGTACTTGGTCAATGTGATGGTCAATTCGCCAGTGAAAGTCTGCCCCTGCGCATATCCATGGTCAGCCTTATATACAAGAACAGAACCCGTTGCATCCTTGATGATTGCATTCTTGCTATCCGGGGCAAAGGAGATAACCGCATTTGTGAGTGACCCAAAATACTCACCGGCGTTTGAAGCCAATGTATTCAGTTCGGCAACATTAGTAAAGGCATATTCAGCGGGAGCCCCTGTAACGACCAAGGTATATTGAGCGGACCCAACTTTGTAAACGTCGGTTTTAGCAGAAGTAGCCGTGATGACAGTAGTACCATCACCAACAAATTCAATCTCACCCGTAGCGGAATCGACCGTTGCCACATCCGTATCGGAAGAGGAATAAGTCACCGTGACATTATGAGGATTGTTAAGAGCCGGAGCCGTGAACGCTGCGATGTCCGCCCAGTTCACATTGATGGTAGCGTCCCCTTCGAAGGAGAGTTCCGGATCGGCAAGTTCCACGATTGTGGTTTTGTCAACATAGAGCGTGATTGCTTTCTGGCCCGAGGTATAGCATGCGAAACGAGGGCTCGAACTATTATACCGCAGTGTTCTAGCGGGGGTCTCCACACTGGTAATTTCATTAGCTTTTACGGTCCAAAGATATTTCTCATCAGACCGTTCAAGGCTATTACCCGAAATCCACGTCAGATATAATCCCATCTGATCCTTGATATAATACTGCCCTGCAACCTCTCCCGCTTCAAGAGTAAATACCGACGCATTCTCCGTCTGAATGGATATCTTGCCGCCCTCAATTGTAACACTTTCAGCATCGTAATACTTGGTGTTTCCACTATCATTATACGGGCCGGCCGCCTTACTATTTTCCTCTGCAACAATCAAATATTTACCACCATCGGCAATCTGATCATCACTTTCAACCTTTGTGTATTCTGTGACAGACATGATTGGTTGATCGTATCCGGAAAGATTGATGCCGAAACGACGGAAAGTGCCCACCGCCAGCGTAAGCTTGGATGTGAAGTCATCACGCGTGTAGATTACGCCATCGGTGACAACACGGACACTGAAAGTAGCATCCTCAATAGGAGCAGAGATGAAATACACCGGGAAAGTGCCGTCAACTCCGGCATATGCCTCGGTATCTTCATAATCGAGAACCAACGTCTTCGCTTCGCCCGAATAACTTCCACTTTTAACTGTGTAACGAGAACTGAAATACTTATCGGACGTCAATTCCACCTTGTAAATTCTCTCGCCCACTGTCAACCCTTTCAGAGTCATCTTGTTCGCAGAAACGACTCTCTTGAGCTTGAACTGGAATTCGGCATCTTCAGCCGCTTTGGCGCTGCCTTCAAAGGTAATAGGCTCGGCAGAAACCAAAACATCGGCAGCCGGGTCGAAAGAATTCAAAGCAGGGGTCTGAGTACTAGGAATCAGAGGATTTCCTGAATCTGAAAGGTTGCTTCCATACGTTGCCGTATAGGTGAACTCCGTTGCACTCGAATTATTAAAGGTAGCTGTAAACGTGGCTATTTTTTTATCCGCGCTTAAAACCATCGTGGTTGCAGTCGCCTCCACACCATTTTCGTAGATATGGAAATACTGATTATCTCCCTCCGTCCAAACATAAGAAGCAACACCGTCACCCTCTTCAACAGCGGTCTTGGTGTCGATATCCTTCTGGACGGTGAAAGTCAGCGTGTGGGTTCCCGCTTTCTGATCGGCGGTATTGTCAACCTCCTTGGAGCATCCGGCGAATGCGATGGCCGCTACGGCCAGCATTCCGATTTTATAAAGTGTCTTCATGGTCACAAAGAGTTATTCAAAATCAGGCTCATCGAGAATGTCATCATCTCCGCCGGCGCCACCAGGCACGCCGGTCGTGCAGAAATTCCCCTCAAACCTAACCACGAGGAGCTCGGCCTCGGGGGCCGAATACAGAAGTTTTTTGTTCATAACGTTATGATTTATTAGTAATTACTATCGTGTTATGTCTTATTTGGCTAATTTCCGAATTATAAAGTTACGAATAAATACCGAATTAACATGCTTTTTCTAAAGAAAAACGGGCGAGGAAAGCCTGCCCGTTGGTGTTGAAAATTGTAAGTTTCGGATTATAAGCGGTCGACGTCGGCCCAGCCGAATTTGGCGGGGTAGAGCCAGGCGCGTTCGGTGCGTTCCATGACGCCGTAGTCGAGGGAGATCTTGGGACAGGCGGAGTAGGCGCGGTCGACGAAGGAGGGGTCGGCTATCTGGGTTTCCCAGCCCTTGAAGAGGGAGGTGACGTCGGGGATGTAGCGTTCCATTTCCTCGCGGATGACGGAGGCTTTCCAGAGGAAGATACCGGAGTTCCAGAAGAATTCGCCGGTGCGGATGAAGACTTCGGCGAGTTCCAGGGGCGGTTTTTCGGTAAAGGTCTTCACCTGGAGGGGTTGCTCCAGCTGCCAGGCGTCGCGGCCTTCCTTGACCTGGATGTAGCCGAAGTTCACGTCGGGATTCTTGGGGACGATGCCGAGGGTCATCAGGACGTCGTGGTCGGTGACGAATTCGAACATGGCGTCGATCGTGGCGGCAAAAAGGTCTTCGTCCCTGATGACGAGGTCGCACGGGGAGGCGACGATGATGGCGTCAGGATCGCGTGTAAGGATGGTATAGGTGGCGAAAGCCATGCAGGGGGCCGTCTTCCGGGCGAGCGGTTCCAGCAGAAGATTCTCATCCGGAATCTCGGGCAGCAGGATGCGCGCAGTCGCGGCATATTTGGCGAGGGTGACCACCAGGATGTTCTCCCGGGGCATGAACCGTGCGAATCGGTCATAGGTCATCCGGAGATAGGCCGCGGGCGAGGAGCCTCCGGCCATGATGACACAATATCGGTGTGTATCCATAAAGGTTATGTGGTTACTTGTACATCGGAATCCAGGCCTGGGGGAAATACTTCACATGCGTCTCGTCACCGGAGATGGTCACAGAAACCACGTCGAAGAACACTTCCCGGTCGGAACCGGATTCGTTCAAATATTTCAAGGCGGCTGCGCTGATCCGGCGCTGCTTGCGGGCGTCCACCTTCTCTTCAGGGGCCGCATCGGCGTCCAGCCGCGTCTTTACCTCTACAAAATGCAAGCCATCGGAAGCTTCGGAAATCACATCGACCTCCAAATGGCTGCCCTGCCAGTTCCGCGCTACGATCCGGTGTCCGCGGGACTGCAGATATTCGCAGGCTTTGTCCTCCCCCAACTGCCCGAAGGCGCGCTTTCCCCTCACCTGCATGGGCTTATCCGAATTTGACCACGGTGACGCCGGAACCGCCGAACTGGATGTGTTCGTCGGTCGCGGAAACGACGCCCGGGACGGTCCGGACATATTTCTGGATTTCCTCCCGGAGGGCGCCCGTGCCCTTGCCGTGGAGAATGCGCACGGTACCGACGTCCAACATGATGGCATCGTCGATGTAGCGCATCACATTTTCAATGGCCTCACCCACCCGTTGTCCGCGAACATCCAGTTCCAGGCGGAAATTGGCCTTACGTTCGGCAATGCCGGCGTCATAGACCTGGCGGGGTTTCGGCGTCTCCCGGACCGCGGCGCGGTACTCGTTGGAAGTGACGCGTTCCACCCGGTCCAGCGGCAGTTTCGTGGACAGGTTGCCCACAATCACGGTGACGGCCTTGGTGGAGACTTTGGACACTTCGCCCACCATGCCGCTGTCCTTGATCCGGACTTTCTCGCCCACCTTGAGCGGGGCGGTACGGAAGGCCGTCAGTTTCTCCTCCTCGGAGGTATTGGCATCGGCCGTCTCCTGTCCATCCTTTGAAGCGCGGCGGGCCTTGCGGGCTTTCTCCCGCTCCTTGCGCTCCTTGAGTGACTTGAGTTTGCGGTCCAGATATTCCTCCCGGTTCCGCTTGTCGTCCAGTTTCTTTTCGGCCAGCGCGCCCAGGAAGTCCGACAACTGCTCGCGGGCATCCTTGGTGGCCTCCTTTTCGGCCTGGGATTCCTTGATGGTGCGGATGGTGCTTTCCACCTGCTTGTTGGCCCCCTTGATGATGTCTTCGGCCTCTTTCCGCGCCTCGTCGAGGATCTTCTGCCTCAACTGCTTGATGTCCTCGAGCTCCTTCTGGTACTTGTCCGTGACAGCCTCCAGCGTCTTGTCGGTCGCCCGGATCTTGGTCAGCTTCTCGTCCAGGGCGCGGCGGTTCCGGGCGATCTTGCGGAGGTTCCGCTCGATGCCCACGAACTCCTCGCCGGCCCGCACCTCGGCGTCCTTGACAATCTCCTCCGGCAGGCCCATCTTGCGGGCGAGCTCGAAAGCGAAGGAATTGCCGGGAAGGCCCATCTCCAGCTGGAACAGCGGCGCGATGTTCTGGGCGTCGAACTGCATGGCTCCGTTGATCACGCCCGTCTCGCCGGAGGCGGAATAGAGCTTCAGGTTCGTGTAATGCGTGGTAATCACGCCGTATGTCCCCCTGCGGTCCAGTTCCGCAAGGATGGCTTCCGCGATGGCGCCGCCCGCAGCGGGTTCCGTGCCGGAGCCGAACTCGTCGATGAGCACGAGCGTCCTGGCATCGGCCTCCGCCAGCATGGCGTTCATGTCGGCCAGGAAGGAGCTGTAGGTGGAGAGGTCGTTGTCGATGGACTGGTCGTCGCCGATGGACACCATGATCCGGTCGAAGACAGGGAGTTCCGATGTCTCGGAGGTGGGGATGAGCATGCCCCACTGGAACATGTACTGCAACAGGCCCACCGTCTTGAGGCAGACGGATTTACCGCCCGCGTTGGGGCCGGAGATCATCAGGATGTGCTTGGCGGGCGTGAGGGTGGCGGTCAACGGAACGATGGACCTTCCCTCCTTCCGCAGGGCCTTCTCCAGCAGCGGATGACGGGCCTTCCGGAGCGACAGCTCGCCGCTTTCGGACAGGACGGGCATACCCGCGATGAAGTCCAGGGCCACGTTCGCCTTCGCCATCAGGAAGTCGATCTCCCCGAGGAAGATGGCGGCGGCGGACAGGTCGGGAACATAGGGACGCAGGAACTCGGAGAACTCGTGCAGGATGCGCGCGATCTCGCGGGTTTCGGCGAATCGGAGTTCGGAAATTTCATTGGTGAGGGCGACGACTTCGGCCGGCTCCATGAAGGTGGTCTTGCCGGTGGCGGACTCGTCATAGACGAAGCCCTGGAACTGACGCTTCTTGGCCGATGTCACCGGCAGCAGCATCTTGCCGTCGCGGATGGAGATGCTGGCATCGGCCTCCACGAGCCCTTCCTGCTGCGCTTTCCGCAGGATGGCGTTCATCCGCTTGGAGACATTGATCTCCTTCTCGCGGATGGAAGTGCGGATCTCGTACAGCTTGTCCGAGGCCGTGTCCTTGATCTCACCATATTTGTCCAGGATGCCGTCGATGCGGCGCTGGATGTCCGGGAAGCCCGGAAAACCCGAGGCCATCTGCTTGAGGGCGGGATAGATGCCGTCCTTGATGCCCCGGAAGAAGGAAGTGACCTTCCGCAGGGTGTCCAGCATCGTCCGGAGCCGCCCCAGGGAGAGAAGGTCGATGGAAGCGTTCTTGCCGATGGGTTCCAGGAATGGGAGACAGTCGATGTAGCCGCTGGTCGGGAAGTTCTCCTCGAACATGAGGATCAGGCGCATCTCGTCGGTGAGAGCGAGGCGTTTCCGGATGACGGACGGATCGGTGCTGAAGGCTTCCTCCTCGACACGTCCGGCGGCGTAGTCCGTCGAACACCGGTCGGCGATCATCGTCCGAACCCGGTCGAAACCCAGCTTTTGCTCCAACCTTTCCGTCTTCCCCATACTCAGGCCTCCCTCCCTTCTTTACCGGCGTCCATCGCACTGCCGAGCAGTTGCCGGAGCTCCTGCATCGACTCGATTTCCGTCACCTCGCCGCTGCGGACGAACCGCACGGCGCCGTCCTCCTCCGACACGACGATGATATCGGCGTCCGTGTCCTCGGAAAGGCCGATGGCGGCGCGGTGACGCATCCCGAAATGCGCCGGAATGTCGGTCCGGTTGGTCATCGGCAGCTGGCAGCGGGCCGCGGCGATGTGGTTGCCCACGATGATCATCGCGCCGTCGTGCAGCGGGGAATTCTTGAAGAAAATGTTCATGATGAGCCGGCGGCTGATCTCCGCCTCGAAACGGTCGCCCGTGTCCATGAACTCGTCCATCGAGGACTTGTGCTGGATGACGATCAGGGCGCCCGTCTTCTCGGCCGACATGGCCCGCACGGCCTGGGCGAGCTCCTCCACGCTCCGGCTGCCCAGCTGCTCCTCCTTGATGCCGAGGAGGCGGTTGAACAGGTCGCCGGTGCGGCGGGAGATGCCCGTCTGCATGGCGAAGCGGTTCAGGAGGTGGCGGATTTCCGGCTGGAAGATGATGATGATCGCGAGCACACCGACGTCCAGGAGGGCGTTCAGCAGGACGGTCATCATCCGCATGTTCAGCGCCGAAGCGATGGCCTGCGCCGCTACGAGCAGGGCGAGGACCAGGACGATGTTCATCACCGTGGAGTTGCCCCGGATGCTCCGCAGCAGGAAGAAAATCAGGAGCGCGACCATCCCGATGTCCAGGATGTCCGCCCAGCCGAACTGCAGGAAGCTGAATATACCCAGCACTTTCAACATACGATACAAATGTACGAAAAAGATTTCGTACCTTTGAACACTTTTAGATGAATTAAGATGGGTTTTCGAGTGCTGAAATTCGGAGGGTCTTCGGTAGCCGGGGCTACCGCGATGTCCCGCGTGCTGGATATCGTGGTGCCGGAGATGGCGAAAGGCCGTGTCGTGCTCGTGAGTTCCGCCATCAGCGGGTGCACGGACGGGCTGCTGGCCTGCGCCGCCGGGGACGTTTCCGGACTCGAGGCGCTCCGCACGCGGCACCTCGCCATCGTGCTCCGGCTCTTCACCGGCGACGAGCGGGCCGACGCCGCAGCCGAGATCTCGAAGCTCTTCGAACAGATGCTCGCCGCACCGGACGACGAAAAAGTCACCTTCGGCGAACTCCTCTCCACCCGGATCCTCGCCCGGAAACTCGCCTGCGAGGGATGCAAGGTCCATTGGGTCGATTCCCGGGAACTCGTCGTGAAAGACGACCTCCCGGAGACCTATCGGCGGATCCGGTCGGCCATCGACGCAACCGATGCCGACATCGTCGTCGCCCCCGGCTTCATCTGCAGCGATGCCGCCGGCAAGGTATGCACCCTCGGCCGCGGCGGATCCGACTACAGCGCGGCGCTGTACGCGGCCGCCCTGAACGCCGAATCCCTCCAGATCTGGACCGACGTGCCGGGCATCATGACGGCGAACCCGAAGCAGGTTCCCGCCGCCCGCACCGTTCCCGAGATGTCGTACCGCGCCGCCCTGGACATGGCGGAGCACGGCGCCAAGGTGCTCTATGCGCCTACGGTCGCCCCGGCGATGGAAGCCGGCATCGACATCGAAATCCGAAACACCTTCGCCCCTTCGGGCCGCTATACCCGCATCTCCTCCTCTGCCGATGCCACACCGTGGATCGGCGTCACGTCTTCCGCCGGCGAAATCTGCCTCGTAGGCACGCCGGACAGCGATTTCGAGACCGTGGAGAGCACCATTCGCGAGACGCTGCGCAGCGCGGGCATCGCCCCGCTCGCGGTCTCCGTCGAGGGCTGCGACGTCCTGGTCCGCGTACGGGAAAGCGTGGAGCTTCCCGCCCTGCAGGCCCTCCACCGGGCGTTCTTCGAGACGCGCCCGGTCCGGGAAGTGAGCCTGTTCATCGCCGGCTTCGGCGCGGTCGGGAAGGCCCTGGCCGACATGGTCGGCCGGACCGCCGACACCGTGGAGGAGCGCACCGGCAAGACGCTCCGCGTCGCCGGCGTCGCCGACAGCCGCCGCTACTGCATCGACCCGGGCGGACTCGCCGCCATCGACCTTTCCCGTGACGGCACGGCGGGCGACTTCGTGGACGCGGTCATCGACCTGGCCCCCAAGGGGTCCGTGTTCGTGGACTGCACCGACAGCGAAACCCTGTACCGGCGCTATCCGGACCTGTTCCGGGCCGGGCTGAACATCGTTTCCTCCAACCGCCGTTCCTTTGCCGTCCCTTACGTGGAGTATGCGGCGATGCATGCCGCGGCCCGCGAGAACGGCTGCTTCTTCCGCTATGAAACCACGGTCGGCGCGGCCCTGCCGATGCTCGAATCCCTGGCCATCGGCGCGAACAGCTGCGACGAGATCGTTTCCATCGAGGCGGTCGTCTCCTGCACCCTGAACCAGATCCTGAGCGCTTACGGGGAAGGCCCGACCTTCGCTTCGCTCGTGCGGGCGGCGCAGGAAGCCGGACTCACCGAGCCCGATCCGCGCCTGGACCTCGGCGGCCGCGACGCGCTCCGGAAACTCCTCATCCTCGCCCGCGAAGCGGGAGTACGGCTGGAGGAGGAAGACGTCAATATCCGCCCCCTGATTCCCGCCGCCCTGTTCAACGTGCCGCTGGAGGACTTCTACCGCGGTCTGGACGAGATGGAACCCGTCTTCGCCGAAGCGCACCGCCAGGCTCTCCGCTCCGGCTGCCGCCGCCGTTTCGTCGCTTTCCTGGAGAAGGATCCCGACTCCGCTCTCGGCTACCGCGCCGGCATCCGCGTGCAGCAGGTTCCGCAGGAACATCCGGCCTATCACCTGCGCGGAACGGAGAATGCGATTCTCATCCGAAGCGCCTTCCACCCCACCCCGATCGTGATCCAGGGACCCGGTGAAGGCGCCCGTCAGGCAGCCTCCAGTATACTGAATGATATTTTACGCTGATTTTTAAGATAATTTATTATCTTTGTAGCGGTTAGTATTTCAGCAAAACGAATTTAAACACTTAGGACGTATGAAAGTTGCAGTAGTGGGAGCCACCGGTCTGGTCGGCTCAAAAATGCTCAAAGTGCTGGAAGAGAGGAACTTCCCCGTGACGGAATTACTTCCTGTCGCCTCCTCCCGTTCCGTCGGAAAGAAGGTTATGTTCCAGGGCCGCGAATGGACGGTCGTAAGCGCCGACGAGGCCATCGCCAAGAAACCTGCCGTCGCAATTTTCAGCGCCGGCGGTGCCGCATCGGGCGAACTGGCCCCGAAATTCGCCGCCGTCGGCTGCCGCGTCGTGGACAATTCGTCCTACTGGCGCATGGACCCGACCAAGAAGCTGGTCATCCCCGAGATCAACGGTGACGTCCTGGGTCCCGATGACTACATCATCGCGAACCCGAACTGCTCCACCATCCAGATGCTCATGCCGCTGGCTCCCCTCCAGAAGGCTTACGGCATCAAGCGTATCGTCGTCTCCACCTACCAGAGCGTGAGCGGCAGCGGCCAGAAGGGCGTGAATCAGCTCCGGGCCGAGCGCGCCGGCGAAACCGGCAGCTTCTATCCCCATCGGATCGACCTCAACATCCTCCCCCACATCGACAGTTTCCTCGAGACGGGTTACACCAAGGAAGAGATGAAGATGGTCAATGAAACCCGCAAGATCCTCCGTGACGAATCCATCGCCGTCAGCGCCACCACCGTCCGCGTTCCGGTCTGGGGCGGCCACAGCGAGAGTGTCAATATCGAATTCCGCAAGCCCTTCGACCTGGACGAGGCCCGCGCCCTGATGGCGTCGATGCCCGGCGTCGTGATCCAGGACGACCCGGCGAACAACGTCTATCCGATGCCCTTCTACGCCGAAGGCAAGGACGAAGTGTTCGTGGGCCGCATCCGCCGCGACTTCTCCGTCGAGAACGGTCTCAACCTCTGGTGCGTAAGCGACAACCTCCGCAAGGGCGCCGCCACCAACGCCGTCCAAATCGCCCAGCTCCTGCTGGAGAAGGGCCTGATCGGATAAGAGCCGTCTCGTGAACGAATAAGGGCACTTTTGCTCACGAAAGTGCCCGTTTTCATGTTTCATGAGCAGGAACGCAGGTTTTTGCTCATGAAAAAGATACGAAGGAATAGAAAATGGATTTTGAATTCTTTCAAGAACTTTTAAGCTTTGATTCTACTTCGGGAAAGGAGTGGGAAGTCGCCGAATGGCTTGTCCGCCGTCTCCCGGAAATGTTCCCCGCCTCCAACCGGCCCTGGTTACGGGCCGATGAGGTCGGCGACGGAACCTTGAATGTCTTTCTCTCCTGGGGCGACCAGCCCCGCATCGTCTTCTGCACGCACCTTGACACGGTGCCGCCGTACATTCCCCCGACCTTTGGGGAGGGAGAGGTCCGCGGCCGTGGAACGTGCGATGCGAAGGGTCAGGTGTTCGCGATGGTGGAGGCGTGCAAGAAACTCGCGGAAGAGGGTTGCACGGACTTCGGCCTGCTGCTCCTGGCTGGCGAAGAGACGGGATCCTGGGGCGCGAAAGCGTTCGCCAAGACGGACGTCAAGGCGGAATACCTGGTCGTAGGCGAACCTACGGACAATTGCATGGTATCGGCCTCCAAGGGAACCAAGTCGTATGACCTGAAGTTCACCGGCGAGGCGTTCCATTCCGGCTATCCGGAACAGGGCGTGAGCGCCGTGGACCTGTTCGTGGAGTTCATGAACAAGCTCAAGGCGCAGGACTTCGGCATCGACCCGATCCTGGGCGAAACTACCTGGAACGTCGGTCTTCTGCACAGCGACAACCCGCAGAACATCCTCTCGCCGGAACTCACCTGCCGCCTGTACTTCCGCACGACCTTCGCGTCGGACAAGGCGGTTACCGAATGGATGGAAAAGGCGCAAGGCGAACGCCTCGCCATTACCGCCCGCGGCGGCGACACCCCGGCCAAGTACTGGACCGTCGATGCCCTGCCGTCCAAGTGGGTGGCCTTCGGCAGCGACGCCCCGCACCTGACGAACTTCAAGCACAAGGCCATCTGCGGTCCCGGCACCATCGCCGTCGCCCACCGCGACGACGAACACGTCCTCACCGCCGACCTTGAAAAGGCTGTTGAACAGTACATTACATTATACAAAGCCATACAATGAAAGTAATCATCAGCGGATACGGCCGGATGGGGCATATGGTGGAGAAGGAACTGGAGAAGCGGGGGATTGAACTCGTGGCGGCCAGCGAAGATATCTGCAGCATCGACCCTGCGGTGGCGAAGGAATGTGTCGTCATCGACTTTACCTGGCCGGACGCGTTCCGGGCCAACTACCCCTTCATCGCAAAGCACTTCAAGGCCGCGGTGGTGGGGACTACCGGCTGGAACGACATCGAGGCCGATGTCTTCAAGGCTTTTGAGGACGCCGGCACGCCGCTCATTTACGCGTCGAACTTCTCCCTCGGCGTCAACGCCCTTTTCGCCGCCGTCGAGCGCGTGAGCAAGATGCTCAAGGGCAATGGCTACACCCCCGCCGTGGAGGAGACGCACCACATCCACAAGCTGGACGCCCCGTCCGGCACCGCCAAGAGCCTCGGCAAACTGCTCGAGGAAGGCCTCGGCGTGGAGCCTGAAATTACCGCCCACCGTATTGGTGAAGTTCCTGGCATCCACACGGTTACCTACACTTCCGAGGTCGATAAACTCACCCTCACCCACGAAGCCTTCGGCCGCGAAGGCCTCGCCGCCGGCGCCGTTGCCGCCGCCCTCATGACCGAGGGCCTGAAAGGAGTCCACGAATTCAAGGAGTTGCTGTAAATATTTCGTAACTTGCAACCGTTAAAGTAACAGAAGGTTATGCTTACTCTTAAAGGATGCGGAACGGCGCTGTTTACACCGTTCAAAGATGGAAAGCTGGATGAGGAGGCTTTCGCGGCCTCCGTCCGCCGGCAGGTCGAGGCCGGAATCCATTTCCTGGTGCCGCTCGGGACGACGGGCGAGACGCCATGCCTGAGCGTGGCGGAACGAAAGCGGGTGCTCGAGCTTACGCGCGAGAACGCGCCGGGCAAGAAACTGCTCGTCGGCGGTGGCACGAATTCGCTCACGGCTACGCTGGAGAGCATGGCTCAGCTGCCTGATGCCGATGCTTTCCTGATCGTCGTCCCCTACTATAACAAGCCTACCCAGACCGGCTTGTACGAGTACTACAAGGCCGTGGCCGGCAGTACGGACAAGCCCATCGTCATCTATAACGTGCCCGGGCGCACGGGTACGAACATCCAGGCAGAGACCACTCTCCGCCTGGCCGAGGAGATTCCCAACGTCATCGCCGTGAAGGAAGCCTCGAGCAATTATAAGCAGATTAGCGAGATCATCCGCAACAAACCCGAAGGGTTCACCGTGCTGTCCGGCAACGACGACGAGACGCTGTCGCTGATGGCGACGGGCGCCGACGGCATCGTCTCCGTCGCTTCCAACATCGCCCCGCGCGAGATGGTGCAGCTGACGGAAGCCCTCCAGAAGGACGACATGGTCACCGCCCGCGCCCTGCACCACCGGTTGTCGCCCCTGTTCAAGGCCTGCTTCGTGGAGTCGAGCCCCATCCCCGGCAAGTATGCGATGTCCCGCCTGGGCCTGATGGCCAATGAACTCCGCCTTCCGCTCGTGCCGGCGTCCCAGAAGACGGAAGAACTGATGAAAAAGGTTCTGGAAGATTTAAATAAGTAAATAGATTCTCACGTCGGTCTACGACCTCCTCAGAATGACATTATTATGGAAATAACCCTCGAACGTTTCAACGAAGTCATCGAAGGCCTGGAGAAGGGCGAAATCCGCGTCGCGGAGAAGAAGGACGGCCAGTGGGTCGTCAACAAGTGGGTGAAGGAAGTGATCCTCGCCGGCTTCAAGCTCGGGGCCATCACCGACATGTCCCAGGGCCAGTTCCCGTTCTTCGACAAGGCCACCTTCCCGGTGCGTCCGTTCAAGGCCGATGACGGCGTGCGGATCGTCCCCGGCGGATCCAGCATCCGCCGCGGCGCCTACCTCGCCCCCGGCACCATCGTCATGCCCCCTGCCTATATCAATGTAGGCGCGCACGTAGGCGAAGGGACCATGGTCGATTCCCACGTGACCATCGGCTCCTGCGCCCAGGTGGGCAAGCACATCCACATTTCCGCCGCCACGCAGATCGGCGGCGTTCTCGAGCCCGCCGGCGCCATGCCTACCATCATCGAGGACGGCGCTTTCATCGGCGGCAACTGCGGCATCTATGAGGGCACCATCGTGGAGGAAGGCGCGGTCGTCGCCTCCGGTGTCATCATCACCTCCTCCACCGCCATCTTCGACGCTACCACGGGCGAATTCATCCGCCGCAACGCCGACGGCCGTGTGGTCGTTCCCCGTAACGCCGTCGTCGTCTCCGGCTCCAAGCCCATCGTCCGGGACGGCAAGGCCCTGGAGAGCGGCGTGCACCTCTACTGCCCCGTCATCGTCAAGTACCGCGACGAGAAAACCTCCGGCAGCGTCCAACTCGAAGACCTGCTTCGATAGTGTCATTCTGAGCGTAGTCGAAGAATCTTCATTTTTCTTTTAACAACCGGCGGCATTCTGCGTCTTATGAATGCAGCCGGTTGATTATTGATATGAAAAAGATACTGATTACCCTATTGATGATTCTGAGCCTCGGCACTGGCGCCCAGGCCGGAAAACCCAGACAAAACACACAACTGAGAACGCTGGTCGCCTCCTACAGAGGGACCGAAGGTTTCGAGGTCGCCGATTTCGGCGGAGCCGCCCTGAGCCTGATGAAAGCCGCCGCCCGGTCCGCCGTCGATACGGAAGAGGACCGTCAGGCCCTGGAAGTGTTCAGAGGCCTCAAGCGATTCACCGTCGTGGACTTCTCCGATGCTCCGGAGCATGTCCGGGAATCGTTCCTCCGCAAAGTGAACAGGATTCTTTCCCATGGTGAAATGCTGATGGAAGCCAAGAGCGACGGTGAGACCGTCTGCATCTACGGAGGTCCCGCGAAGAACGAAAACCTCCTGCAAGACATCACCATCCTGGGCGGAGACGTCCTCATCTGCATCCGCGGAACCATCCGCGTCGACCAGATCGAAGAACTGATGCGGCAGACGAACCTATGACCGACGCCCGGTTCCATACCGTCTGGATCCCCCTGCAGGAACGCTTCTACCGCGTGGCCTACTACCTCCTGGAAGACAGGGCCGATGCCCTGGACACCGTACAGGACCTGTACGTCAAGCTCTGGAAGATGCGAGACTCCCTGGACCTGGTCCGGAATCCGGCCTCCTACGGCGCCCTCCTTGTGCGGAACCTCTGCATCGACAGAATCCGGCGGTCAAGGCCTTCCGATCCCCTGGAGGACAACATCCCCGGAGCGCCGGCGCCCGATGAAGGACTGGAAGCGAAGGAAACCCTCGGGACCCTGATGAAGGCCTTGGAACAACTCCCCGAAAGCCAGCGGAAACTGCTGAAACTGCACCTCCTGCAAGGCTTGTCCTACGATGAAATCGCCGCTGAAACCGGCTTGTCACCATTAAACATCCGCGTCCAGGTCAGCCTGGCCCGCAAAAAACTTAAACGATATGAAGACGATTGACGAAATGACCCGGCTTTCCGCCGAAGACCTGGAAAGGATCTCCCTCGATGAAAGCATTCCCGTGCCGGAGGAACTCTCCGGAAAGGTGCAGGCAGCGGTGCGCAGACCCGCCCGCTGGATGCTCCCCGCCGGCATCGCGGCCGCCGTCGCCGTCCTCGTCACGATTGGCCTGACGCGTGAACCCGCTCCCAAAGACACCTTCGACGACCCTTACCTGGCATATGCCGAGGTCGAGAAAGCCTTTGCCAAGATATCCGGCACCGTTGCCTACGGTGCAGACAAAATTGCCCAATCCGAAGAAACCCTCGATAAATTAAGTTACTGGAAATGAAAAAGCTCTATATCCTCGTGGTGATGCTCCTGATGAGCGTGACTGCCTTCGCCCAGAACGGGCGCTCCCTCTATAACAAGTATTCCGACGCTCCCAACGTGGAAGCCGTGTATGTCTCCCCCGCCATGTTCCGGCTCATCGGCAAGATTCCCGACATCGAATTGCAGGATGAAAACGTGAACCTGGGCCCGATCATCAAGAAGCTCTCCGGCCTGTATATCCTGTCCATCTCCGACGAGCGTCTGGCGGCCGACCTGGCCGATGACGTGAACCGGTTCATCAAGAAAGGCCAGTACGAGCTGCTGATGGAAGCCAAGGACAACGGCGAAGTGATGCGCCTGTACACCGTCGGCAACGACAAGATCGTCAACAGCCTCGTGATGCTGGCCCGGCAGGAAGGGGAGACGGATTTCATCTGCATCGACGGAGACATGCCGCGCGATGATCTCGAGAATCTGATTGCCGAAGCGGCGAAAGACTGATTCCACTCTATATATTCATACCCCGTTTTTACCCGGTCCCGAAAAGGCCGGGTAAAATTTTTCTCAAAAAGTTTTGGTGGTTTGTAAAATTTAGCTACCTTTGCAGTGTACTATTTTACTAATACACGAATCATGAAAAAGATCATCACCCTCTTCGCATTTGCGTTTTGCCTGATTATCAATGCGTTCGCGGCTCCTCAGAATACAACGGAAGTCCGCGGGACTGTGGTTGATGCCGCCGGTGCGCCGGTCGGATTCGCCACCGCATTCCTTACTAATACAGAGGGCTCCGTCATTTGCGGCACCACCGCTGACGAATATGGCCACTTCGAACTCAAAGCCAATCAAGGCACCTATACCCTTACCGTTTCCCTCGTCGGCTACAAGGACGCTTCGCAGTCCGTCACGCTGAAAGACAACGTGATGGAACTTCCCCCTATCCGCCTGGAAGAGGACACCCAGATGCTCGGCGAAGCCGTCGTGCAGGCCGTGATGCCCAAGACCAAGCTCACCGGCGAAGGCCTGGCGACCTCCGTGCGCGGCTCCGTGCTGGAGAACGCCGGTACGGCGAACGACGTCCTGAAGAAGGTCCCCGGCCTCATCAAGGGCAAGGACGGCCTGGAAGTCATCGGCAAGGGCAAGCCTCAAATCTATATCAACGGCCGGAAAATGAACGATCCTTCCGAGCTGGACCGCATCCTCAGCCACGAGATCCAGAGCGTGGAGGTGATCAACAACCCCGGCGCTCAGTATGACGCCACCATCCGTGCCGTCGTCCGCATCCGCACCATCCGCCGTCAGGGCGAAGGTTTCGGCTTCAACGTGAACCTCGTCGATGAGCAGTCGCTCCGCGTCAAGGACTTCAACGACCCGAACGCCTCCTTCAACGCCAACTACCGCACCGGCGGTGTCGATATCTTCGGCGGCGTGAACTACGCCCAGAGCAGCCAGCGCCAGACCAGCGACCTCGTCCAGGAGACGACCGGAAATCCGGCCTACAAGCAGGTGGAAGACCTGGTGGGAGACTTCATCAGCAAAAACGCGGGCCTGATCAACGCCGGTGTCAACTGGCAGATCTCGGACAACCATTTCACCGGCTTCAAGGTGGACTACAACCGCAACGTCGGCTACAGCGACTATACCCTGATGGAAGGCGACATCTACCGGAACAACGAACTGATCGACCACCTGAAGACTGTCAACAACGGCAAGAACGGAGCCCGCACTCCCTCTTCCCTGGGCGTCAACACCTACTATAACGGTACCGTGGGCAAGCTGGGCATCGACCTGAACCTGGACTACTTCCAGCAGAACGACAACAAGATTTCCACCGCCGTCGAGGACAGTGACATCCAGGACGCCACCGTGGTGACGGAATCCCTCACCGACAGCAAGCTCTACGCCGCCAAGCTCGTGCTTTCCTACCCCGTGTGGATGGGCCAGCTGCAGATGGGAACGGAAGAGACCTTCTCCCGCACCAATGACGATTACCGCCTGTCCGGAGCAGACATCCCGGCTTCCAACTCCCGCGTGAAGGAAGACAATGCCGCCGCCTTCGTGAACTACGCTTTCATCCTCGGTCAGATCGGACAGATGAGCGCCGGCCTGCGCTATGAGCACGTGAACTATGCCTATGAGGACCTGCTGGGCAATGGCAGCTTCTCGAAGAAGTACGACAACCTGTTCCCGTCAATCTCCTTCGCGGGTGCCTTCGGCCCGGTGCAGACGATGCTCAGCTACAGCGCCAAGACGCAGCGTCCCAACTTCAGCCAGCTCTCCAACGCCCTTCGTTACAACAACCGTTATACCCTCCAGGGCGGAAATGCCGCGCTCCTGCCGATGAGCATCCAGTCCCTGTCCGCGACAGGCCTCTGGAAGTTCCTGACCCTGGCCGTGAGCTATGACCGCGCGAACAATCCCGTCATCCTGTGGGCGAACAAATACAACGATGAAGGCGTCATTCTCCTTCAGCCGTACAACGAGAAGAATCCGCTCCGGTCGCTGTCCGCTTTCCTGGTCGCCTCGCCCACCATCGGTGTCTGGACCATGAATTACACCGTCGGCATGCAGAAGACCTGGCTTACCGTGGGAGACCTCTCCTTCAACGACAAGCCCCTCTGGGTTGCCCAGTTGAACAACACCTTCTCGTTCAAGAAAGGCTGGCAGCTCGAACTGGGCGGAGAATACCACACCCCCGGCTACACGCAGAACATCATGATCACCAACCATTATCTCGACCTGAACGCAGCCGTCCAGAAGACCCTGCTGAAAGACGGTTCCCTGGTGATCCGGCTCGAAGGCCGCGACCTCGCGAACAAGGGCCGCTACAACCTCTTCACCGATCTCGGCCACTATAAGATCACGCAGAACAATATGATGGACACCCAGCGGGTCGTGCTCTCCGTCCGCTACCGCTTCAACACCGCGGCCAGCAAATACAAGGGAACAGGCGCCGGTAAGGACGCCCGCAGCAGAATGAGCAGTTCCAAGAACTAGAGAACAGCCACCAACCGGGCAGGACCGGTAAGATATACGTCGGTGAACTTTTCGTCCGCTCCGGGCGTGAAGTTCACCGACAACCAGTCTTGGCGGGCGCGGAGACGGTAAGATTTCTCCACGCGGCCTTCGGCCTTGGTCGAAATGACATCGGTTTTGTCATTTCGAGCGGAGCCCGCGGGGCGGAGTCGAGAAATCTGATACGCCGCGATGGCCGAGGCCGTGAGGCCGGTGCCGCAGGCGAGGGTTTCGCCCTCGACGCCTTTCTCGAAGGTGCGGACATGGAGGCCGTCGGGCGCGACGTGGACAAAGTTCACGTTGGTGCCGACGGGCG
>JAEEGH010009707.1_pt1 | contig 22351 bp, 17 predicted proteins | sample 9134181 | NCBI WGS metagenome assembly JAEEGH01 (sample SAMN16246544, study PRJNA631951) | gut metagenome | biome: gut microbiome; feature: rumen; material: DP-attached | host: Bos | place: Iran: Karaj | collected 2018-10
CAGGACGCTGACGCCCATGCCGATGCCGCCGCAGAGCTGCTGCAGGATGAACTGGATCTGGTTCACCAGCGTCGCCCCGGAAAGGGCCAGCTCCGTATAGCGCCCCAGCATGATGTTGTCCACCAGGTTCACCGTGAGGGCCGCCAGCTGCTGGAGGGTGATGACGACGAGCAGGGAGAAAAACCCCTTGTAAAAGCTTCTGTCGCGGGTGATGAAGGGCCCCTCCGGCAGCGCCGGGGCGGGCTTTTTAACGCGCTTCGGCATCCTCGCCCCTCCTTTCCCGGGAAATAATGATGGTATTTTACCCTGTTTGTATCCTTCCGTCAACACCGTGTTTCCCGGGAAAACGGGGGACGTTGCATTTTGCAACGTCCCCCGATGATATCGTGCGCTTACGCCGTCGGGTCGTTGACGATCCCCATAAAGAGGGGCAGGTCGTCCATGCCCAGGATGACGAAGAAGAAGGGCCTGTCCAGGATGAACTGCACGGTCCGCGGCGGCTCCAGCGCTGCGCCGCCGCCCGCACTGACGATGGTATAAGCGGCGGCCTCGCAGCCCTCCTCGTCCACCTTGACCCGGCAGGCATGCTCCGCCTTCGTCAGGGCGGCGGGCGCAGCCCCCAGAAGGGGGGTGAAATCCGCTTTTCCCAATTCCAGGATATCCGTCACCCCCAGATCCCTCAGGATCGGGATCAGGTCCAGGTCGGCGTCCACGTCGAATTTCGGCAGGGAGATCTCCAGGGTCACCTGCTCCCACTCCGGCCGGTTTCGGAAGTCGCTCAGGAGGAAATCCGGGATCGTCCCGTCCTCCAGAAGCTGCTCCGGGCTTTTTCCCTCCTCCGGGAGAAGGAAAAGGATCCGCCGGTTGCTGGAAAAGCGCAGGGAAACTCCGGTGAAGCCCTCTCCCCAGAAGATTTGGTCTTCCCAGCTTCCGTGCATGAAATCCCGCTCCAAATCCCCCGAAGGCGCATGGAAGGTCTGTGGAGCGGTCAGGGCCGGCTCGAATTTGTGCTCCCAGTCTCCCTTGAACCAGATGGTGGCCGCCAGGGCCATCACCGTTTGGGGGTCCAGCTGCACCTGCCCCGCCTGCTCCCGCAGCAGGCCGCCGGTCTGTTCGTTCAGCCAGTTCTGCAGGGCCCCGTTATAGCCCTCGGAGCCCATCTCCCCCCGGAACACCGAGGCATAGTAATCCCCCGCCAGGGTGTCTACGGCGGCCTTCACATAGTCCATATCCTCCCGAAGCCAAAGGGAGGAGGCCAGACGGCAGAAGCCCGCGTCCTCCCCGTCGTAGTAGCTCCGCTCCCACAGCGCCTTGGCGCGCTGCCGCTGGGTCTCCATATCCGGCGAATCCAGCAGCTCCAGAAGCTGGGCGCGGCTCTCGCCCCCTGCGGTCTCCGCCAGCATGCTCAGGGCCAGGTAGACGTTCAGGGGGGAGCAGACCCGGTTTTTCCCCCCGTTGTCGCAGAGGAATTCCGCCGTCGATGCGCGGAGGAACCGGTTCAGATCGCCGCTGTGGGGCAGATAAAGCCTGCCGCCCTTCTCCGCCGTGGGATATTTCGCCTCCGCCACGGCGTAGGCCGTGTTTCCCTTGCCGGGGCCGGAGAGGAAGACCGTCAGCGCCGCCGCCAGGGCGAGCACCGCCGCGAGAGGGGCGGCCCAGCGCAGTTTTCGCCGCCGGCGGGGCCCCTGGGCCTCCTCGATCTGTCCCTCCGCCGCCTGTCCGATGGCCTCATAGAGTTTTTCGCTTTCCCTGCTCACAGTGTGATCCCCTCCTTCTCCAGATAGCTTTTCAGCTTCAGCCGCAGCCGGTGCATCCGCTGGGCCAGAGCCGCGGGGCTGATCCTCTCCTCCGCCGCCAGGGCGTTCAGGGCTTCTCCGTTCCAGTAGCGCCGCAGAAACAGCCGCCGCTCCTCCTCCCCCAGGGCGCCGAGCCAGCGCCGCAGGAGCTCTCCCAGCTCCGAAGTCTCCAGGGCCCGCTGGGGGTCGTCCGAGGAGGCGGGCACGCAGTCCTCCAGCTCCAGCACCAGGTCCTCCACGCCGCCGAAGCGCTTCTGCCGGTGATTAGACCGCCAGCGGTCGATGGCGTTGAGGCGCACCACCCGCCCAAGCCAGGGGCGGAGCAGGTCCGGCCTTTCCTCCGGCATGGAGTTCCAGGCCTCCATCCAGGCGTCGCTGACGCATTCCTCCGCGTCCTCCGGGCTGCCCAGCAGGTTCCGGGCCAGGCTGCGGCAGAAGGGACCGTATTTCCCCTCCGTCTCCGCGATGGCCCGCTCGTCCCGCGCCCAATACAGGGCCACGATCTCCCTGTCCTCCATGCTCCGCCCTCCTTTCGTCCTTATCCGCCGGAATGCGGCGGTCGCCGCTAAAGATTCAGGCCCGACGCCTTTTCTGCATCTGCCCTTCACTCTTATAGTCGCCGTTTTTCGCCGGATATGACAAGAAAAAACCGGGAATACGCGGCGTATTCCCGGAAGATTCCTGGTTTTTTTACTGCTTCGCTTTTCCCAGGGTCTTTCTGATCTCGTCGTTGAGTTCCTTGAACACGCCCTTGGGATAGACGTTGTCCAGCATGTCCGTCAGCTGCTTCACCTGCTTGTCCGTCAGGTCCTTGTTGCCGGTGACGTCCCGGACCTTGACGCCCACGATATAGTTTTTGATCTTTGCGGCGGACGCCTGCTCGGCGATGAGGCCGCGCACCACGCTGCTGCTCTTGAGGAACTTGATGAGGTCCTTGTTGATGAGCTCATAGGAGAGCTTGCCGGTCTTGTCGGTGTACTTGGCCGCCAGCTTATCATAGGCCGCCAGGTCCACGGGGATTTCTTCCTCCTCCGCCTTGGGCTCCTGCTCCTTGAAGGACTTTTTCAGCATCGTCACCTTGCCCAGCTTTTTGTAGGGCAGGCCCCGGGTCAGCTCAATGGCCTCCGCAAAGGCTTCCGCGGGATACAGCTCCGCGGGGTTGTTCTCCGCGGGGATCGCCTTGCCGGACCGGGTGCTGATGGAGGCGAGGCCGACCTGCTTTTCGCCGTAGCGGCAGACGGTGATGCCGGACCCGCCGGCGGGGAGCTTCTGCCGGTAGGCCACCGCCGGGATGGTCGTCAGTTCCACGACGCTCGTTCTGATCATTGTCATTCGCTCCTTCCGTATTCCGGGCGGACGGAAACGACCGCCCTATGTTTGTCATGCCAACAAAATAACACGCTTTCCCTCCGTTTTCAAGCATCTGCGGCACATTTACAAGGGCAATTCCGTATGTTATAATGTGGGAAAAGAAATTATCCCTATGGAGGTAACGCCCATGAGCACAAAAGCCATCCCCAAGCGCAGCGAGGTCCCGGTGGAGGACACCTGGGACCTGTCGGATATTTTCCCCACGGAGGAGGCCTGGCAGGCGGAATTTGCTTCCCTGAAGGAGCTGCCTGCCGAAATCGCCGCCTTCCGGGGCAAGCTGGGAGCGTCGGCGGCAGGCCTGCTGGCCTGGTTCCGCCTGCAGGACGACCTCAGCGTCCGCCTCACGAAGCTCCACGGCTATGCCAACTGCCACTCGGACGAGGACACCGCCGACAGCCATTATGTGGACATGAAAAGCAAGGCCATGAGCGTCGTCGTGGCCATCTCCGCCGCTGCGGCCTTCGCCACGCCGGAGATCATGGCTATCCCGGAGGAGACCCTGGCGGACTTTTTGAAAGCGGAGCCCGGCCTGGAGGAATACCGCCGCAGCCTCTACCTCATCCGCCGCAGCGCTGCGCACATCCTCAGCCCGGAGTGCGAGGCCCTGCTGGCCGCCGCCGGGGAGATGGCCGACGCGCCGGACAACATCGGCAGCACCCTGCGCAACGCAGACATGCGCTTCCCCCCGGTGAAGGACGCCCAGGGCGCGGAACGGGCCCTGACCAACGGCACCCTCACCACGCTCCTGGAGGACCCGGACCCGGATTTCCGCAGGCGGGTCTTCGAGACCTATTACGACCGGCTGGGGGAATACCGCAACACCATCGCCGCCACCCTGGACGGGCAGTTCAAGCAGCTGATATTCCACGCCCGGGCCCGGCATTATGAAAGCACGCTGGAGGCCGCCCTGTTCGGCAACGAGATTCCGACGGAGGTCTATCTGAACCTGATCGAGGCGGTGCACCAGAACCTCCCCGCCATGTATCGCTACGTCGCCCTGCGGAAAAAGCTGCTGGGGCTCAGCGAGCTGCACATGTACGACGTCTACACCCCCATCGTCGCCGACGCGGCGGCGACCATTCCCTTCGCGGAAGCCAAGGCCACGGTGCTGGAAGCCCTGGCCGTGCTGGGGAAGGACTACACGGACCTGCTGCGCAAGGGCTTCGGCGAGCGCTGGATCGACGTGTATGAGAACGTGGGCAAGCGCAGCGGGGCCTATTCCTCCGGCAGCGCCCGGCCCCATCCCTATGTGCTGCTGAACCACAAGGACAATCTGGACAGCATGTTCACCCTGGCCCACGAAATGGGCCACGCCCTCCACAGCTACCACAGCTGCGCGGCCCAGCCCGTCAGCACCGCGGACTATGTGATCTTCGTGGCGGAGGTCGCCAGCACGGTGAACGAGGTGCTGCTGATGCGGCACCTCCTGGGGAAAACGACGGACAAGAAGGCGCGGGCCTACCTCATCAACCATTTCCTGGACCAGTTCAAGGGCACGGTCTACCGGCAGACCATGTTCGCGGAATTCGAGCTGATGATGGGCAAAATGGCCGAAAGCGGCGAAGCCCTCACCGCCGACGTGCTCTGCGAAAAGTATCTGGAGCTGAACAAGCTCTATTTCGGCCCCGACATGGTCTCCGATCCGGGCATCGCCCTGGAGTGGGCGCGTATCCCCCATTTCTTCTATGATTACTATGTGTTCCAGTACGCCACCGGCTTCTCCGCCGCCGTGGCCATCGCCGAGCGCATCCTCTCCGAGGGGGAAGCGGCGGTGGCGGACTACAAGCGCTTCCTCTCCGGCGGCAGCAGCGCCGACCCCATCAGCCTCCTGAAGATCGCCGGGGTGGACATGTCCACGCCCGAGCCGGTGAACAGCGCGCTGAAGCTCTTCGCCGAGCTGGTGAGCGAGCTGGAAGCGGTGCAGGGGTAAACCCCGGTTTCTGAATGGATTCTGCATCGGCAGCCGTATACAGTAGTGCTTCGGAGGTTATCGGGATGGAAAACGGCAGAAGCATGACGACCCCTTCCATAAACAGCATTGTTGCGGAAATCAAAACCATATTAGATGCTGCCCGCAGCAGCGTTGCCAGACAGGTCAACAGCGAACTGCTGAACACATATTGGAATATCGGGCATATTATTTCCGATTATGAGCAAACCATCCCTGAACGGGCAGATTACGGTAAACAGACGCTGAAAGAACTTTCCCGCGTGCTGTCCGCTGAGTTCGGCAAAGGTTTTTCCGTTTCCAATCTTCAGTTCATGCGGCGGTTTTATCTGACATATCAAATGCAACAGACGGTGTCTGTTAAATTGAGCTGGTCGCATTACTGTGAGCTTCTGAGCATTTCTGATACAGATAAACGCAGCTTCTATGAAAAAGAAGCGATCAACGCCGGATGGTCTGTCCGCGAACTGAAACGGCAAATCGACAGCTCCCTTTTCGAGCGCCTGCTGCTCTCCCGCGGCGAAGCAAATAAAGAGCGGGTGCTGTCCCTGGCGCAGAAGGGCATTGAGCTCGCAGAACCCTCCGACATCATCCGTGATCCCTATGTATTTGAGTTCCTTGGCCTGCCGGAGGACAAGCCCGTGATGGAAAGTGATCTGGAACGGGCGCTGGTGCAGCAGATCGAAAAATTCCTGCTGGAGCTTGGCCGTGGCTTTATGTTTGTCGGTACACAGCAGCGCGTGACGATCAACAACACGCACTACTATGTGGACATGGTGTTTTACAATAAAATTCTGCGCGCTTATGTGCTGATCGAGTTAAAGACGACCAGGCTGACCCCGGAGGCCGCAGGTCAGGTCAACATGTATCTGAACTATTACGCTGCAGAGGTCAACGACCCGGATGATAATCCGCCCATCGGAATCATCCTTTGTACGGAAAAAGACAGCATTACTGCGGAATATGCTCTGGGCGGCCTTTCCAACAATATATTCGCCTCCCGCTATGTGCTGTATATGCCGGACAAGGAGCAATTGATCGCCCAGGTGGCGGCGGTGCTGGAAAAGTGGCGCGGAACGTCTGACGCATAAAACATCGCCGGAGGCGCCGCCCCCCAGCCATTCATCATTCCTTTGGAAGCGTTCATCATTCATTATTTCGCGGGACAGCGTCCCGCGAAAGGAAAGGATTGGTCAAGGATGTATCAGTTTCGCCCGGTAACGGAAAGAATGAAGGTCATGCACGAGCGGGTGCGGGAGCGCATCTTCCATGTGGACGCGGAGCGTTCGCTGATCGTGACCAGAGCCAGCAAGAAGTATGAAAGCGCCGTCCCCGCCATCAAAAACGCCATGATCTTCAAGGCCATGTGCGAGGAGCAGACCACCCGGGTGGAGGATCATGAGATCCTGGTCGCCAACCATACCCGCTATTTCTGCGGCACACGGCTGGACCCCCGCTGGGGCGACGGTCTCATGTACCTGAACTTCGTGGAAAACGGCGAATGGAAGCTGGGAGAGGACGGTCTCTACCACAATCCTCCCTCTGACGAGCTGCGCCTGGTGATGAGCCAGGAGGACCTGGAGGGGCTGCGGAGCGTGCGGGACTACTGGAAGGGCCGCACCATCGAGGAAATGGCCCAGGCCTGGCACCCCGACGGCTATGAGGAGCTGAACCGGCTGGGCGTCCGCTCCTTCGGGGAGAACATGCCCATCGTCATGATGCCCGCGGGCCACTCCACCCCCGGCTACGCCAAGCTCCTCAGCCGGGGCTACGCCTCCCTGCGCCAGGAGGCGCGGGACTGGCTGGAAGCGCACCGCAACAACCTTATGGGGGAGGACGCGGAGAAGTGCATCTTCTATTCCTCCGTGGACATCGTCTGCACCGGGGCCATGACCCTGCTGAAGCGCTACAGCGAGACCTGCCGAAAGGCGGCGGAGGAATGCGCCGACCCGGCGCGCCGCTCGGAGCTGCGCACCATGGCGGACAACCTCCTCTGGCTCAGCGAGAACCCGGCCCAGACCTTCTGGCAGGCCTGCCAGCAGACCCTGCTGTATGAGATGATGATCTCCATGTCCGGCATGACGGACATCGGCTCCTTCGGCCGCTTCGACCAGTACACCTGGCCCTATCTCAAGGCGGACCTGGAGGCGGGGCGCATCACCATGGACCAGGCCCAGGAGATCACCGACTGCTTCTTCATGAAGATCAACAGCTTCTACAACGGCGGCGTGGGGCCCCTCACCGTCATCATCGGCATCGGCAACACCTATCTCCACACCACCGTGGGGGGCGTGGACCCGGACACCGGGGAGGACGCCACCAATCCCGTCACCTATATGACCCTGGAGACCCTGGGCCGCCTCAGTCTCCACGACCCCACCATCTCCCTGCGCATCAACAAAAACACCCCCGACGAGCTGTGGGAGTGCGCCATCGAGGTCAACAAGCTGGTGGGAGGCCTGCCCCTGTTCCAGAACGACGAGGTCATCATCCCCAGCGTCATGAAGGAGCTGGGCTTCACTCTCCGGGACGCCAGGGACTATGCCCTCATCGGCTGCCAGGAGATCACCGGCTCCGGCAACGACTACGCCGGGGGCAACGGCACCACCCCGCCGGAGGCCTACACCCAGTACTCCACCATCTTGGACATGGCCCTCAACGACGGCCTCAACCCCATGAACGGCGTCCAGTGCTCCATCCATACGGGGTATCTCTACGACATGACCTCCCTGGACGAGGTGAAGGAGGCCTGGAAGAAGCTGGCCCGCTATGTGCTGAAGGCCCAGGTCTCCATTGAAAATTTCGTGGAATACCTGTTCATGCACTATGACCAGCACCCCATCCTCTCCGTCACCATGGAGGGCTGCATGGAGAGCGGCAGGGACATCGTCTGCGGCGGCGCGAAATACAATTCCTACGGCTCCACCGCCGTGGGCCTGGCCACCGTGGCGGACAGTCTCACCACCATCAAGTACATGTGCTTCGACAAAAAGCTCATCACCACCCGGGAGCTTTACGACGCCTATATGGCCAACTGGGAGGGCTACGAGCCCCTGAGGCAGCGCATCCTGAGCCAGGTGCCCCACTACGGCAACGCCGACCCCTATGCCGACGAGCAGATGCAGTGGGTGGTGGACACCTACCGGGAGCTGTGCTCCGAATGCTACAGCAAGCGCTGCCGCATCTTCAAGGGGGGCATGTACTCCGCCGCCAGCCACGTGGCCCAGGGCTACACCACCTGGGCGACCCCCGACGGCCGCAAAGCCTTTAAGCCCATCGCCGACGCCGCCTCCCCCGCCCAGGGGCGGGATTGCTGCGGCCCCACCAGCGTCCTCTCCTCCGCCCTCAGCTTCGAGCACGGCAGGTTCATGAACGGCCTGGCCCTGAACATCCGCATCCACCCCTCCGCCGTCAACAGCGCCGAGGGCGTGCAGAAGCTGAAGGACGTCACCCGGACCTATATGGACATGGGGGGCATGGAGGTGCAGTACAACATCATTTCCTCCGACACCATGCGCGCCGCCCAGGCGGACCCGGAAGCCTACCGGGACCTGGTGGTGCGCATCGCGGGCTACTCCGCCTACTTCAATGAGCTGTCCCGGGACTGCCAGGACGACCTCATCAGCCGGACGGAAAACAGTCTGTAAAACCCCATTACGCAGCACGGCGGCAGGGCAAAAGCCCTGCCGCCGCCTTCTATTGTCCGGCCGGTCGCGTTTCCGCCTCCAGCGCCATTTCCGCTTCGTCCACGCCGCCGGGATGCTCTATGCGTTTTCCCGTCCGCCGGAAGCCGAAGCGCTCGTAGAGCTTTTCCGCCCCCGTGTTCGTCTCCAGGATCCAGAGCCGGGGCGTCTCCGGGCAGTCGGCGATGGCCCGGCGCAGGAGGGCGGAGCCATAACCCTTCCGCTGCTCGGCCGGCAGCACATAGCAGTCCGCGATCAGGCTGCCGCTGCGGGAAACCAGCCCCAGGGCCTCCCCGCCCTCCAGCAGCAGATAGATCATGCTGCCCGCAGCCTGCTTTGCCCGGAGATACGCCTCCTGCCGCTCTGTCGTGTGGGCTTCCACGAATTCCGGCGGGCAGATCGCCCGGTGGGAATCCCGCCAGGAAACGGCGTGGACCTCCGCCGCGGCGCGCAGGTTTTCTTCGCTGACGGGAACGATCTCCATCTTCCATACCTCCCGAAGCGACCGGGAAACGGTCGCTTAGCGGTAAAATTAAGGGACAGGGGAATTCGTCTCCCCTGTCCCCATCGCGCTAAGTCATCGCTGCGGCGCTTCTTCCGCCGCCCCGTCCCCGGACAGGCGGATGGCCGCCAGGCCGAAAGCGAAGACGAACCAGAAAATGCACATCACCCGGGGATAGGCCCAGATAAAGTCCACCATACCGGTGAGGAGGGTGCCCGCCAGGCTGCCGCAGCTGGCGGCGCAGAAGAGCTTCACCGTCTTGTCCTTCCCCCGGCGGCTCCGGCGGGCCAGGCTGCGGAGACCGCAGCAGCAGGCGCCCAGGAAGCCGAAGATGCCCAGCAGCCCGTTTTCCACCCACACCTCCAGGAACAAATTGTGCAGGTGGGCGTAATAGACGATGAGGGGATAGATCCGCCGGTCCCGGATAAAGCGCTTGACCGCGTCGCCCCCCAGGCCAGCGCCGAAGATGGGGCTGCGCACCAGCACCTCCGCCCCCGCGCCGTAGAGGGGGAAGCGGCTGGTGACGGTGGAGTCGCTGGTGGCCTTGCCGATGGTGGAGAGGCGGTTCAGGATGGTATCCGGCAGCAGGGGGATGCAGAGCAGCGCCAGGATCAGGAACGGGGGGATCAGCCCCGGCTTCCACAGGAGGAGGAAAACCAGGGCCGCCGCTGCCAGGCCGATCCAGCTGGCGCGGGAATAGGTCATGGCCAGGGCCAGGACGCCCACGGCGAGGACGACCGCGGCGGCCGCCTTTCCCAGGGGCTTCCTGGAGGTCAGCATCAGCGGCACCGTCAGGGGCAGCAGCATCACCAGCACCTGGGCATAGGTGTTGGGATTGTCGAAATAGGACTGGACCCGGCCCGGCATGCCGGCGTTGAGGGTCTTGTCCACATAGGCGGCCACGATGTCCACCCCCTGGAAGCGCTGCACCACCGCCCAGGCGGCGGAGATCAGGATCACGACGCCGGAGGCGGCGGCCATGCGTTTCAGGTCCCCGGTGTGACGGGGGGCGTTGACGGTGACATAGACGCAGACCATGCAGATGATGTGGTAGCGCAGATAGCGCTGGGAAAGCTCCGGATGGTGGCTCAGGGGCACGGACAGCACCACCGCCGCGGCCAGCATCGCCAGGAACACCCCCGTCTTTTCCAGCTTCATGCGCTGTCCCCGATGCATCGTGCGGACATACAGCAGGGCCAGCACCGCCAGGAAGCCCAGCAGGTGATAGGTGTTGTCCCAATACTTGAAGGGGATGACCCACAGCCCCAGGATGACCCAGCTCTCCAGCAGGGCGGCCCCGTCCCCGGCCTCAAACACCAGGCCCAGCAGGACGCTTTCGTCGCACTTGGCCCGGTATTTCAGATAGAGCCGGTGGAGCAGGAGCCCCGGCAGGTTCAGCACGAAGCTCACCACCCGATAGGTGAGGCTGCTGCGCCAGAGGCGGTCCGGCCCCGCTTCCCGGAAGCAGGCGCCGATGATGAGGGAATGGGTGAACAGCCGCCCGAAGGCGGTGAAGAAGCGGCCCAGAGCGGCATAGACGCGGACCATGAAATGAAACAGCAGGCTGTTCCGGTATTCCCCGTAGATGCCCCGGCAGATGCGGGCGATGCCGCTTTCGCGGATCAGTTTTGCGACCATAACGGATTCACCTCCGGTTTTTCAGGCGGTACAGGATGTCCAGCAGCAGGAACTGCCGCTTCAGCAGCAGCTCCGCGACGATCTGCTTGCGCTTCCCGCAGCCCTTGGGGCGGAGCGCCTTCATGGCCCCGGCGTATTCCGGCAGGGCGCAGAGGGCGCGGATGTTCTTTCGGTGTTCCCGGTGGCTCACCTCGTTGCCGGGAGCGTATTCGTTCCCCACGGCGATCAGCAGGCCCGCCCAGTTGGTGTCGGCTTCCCAGCCGGGGCAGGCCTTTTCCAGTGCCGTACCCGCCACCCGGCTGCGCTTCCGCTCCATGAAGCGGCGGAAGACCTGCGGGAAATCCGCCATATAGCGGTGGGTGGCGGAGGCGGGATTCATGAGATAGTCGTAGATGGGCGCCTGGGTCGCCGCCAGCTTTTCCGCATGGAGGAAATAGTCCATGAGGAAGATCTCGTCCTCCAGATAGCCTCCCTCGAAGGTGACGGCGTTATCCTTCAAAATGGACGCCCGAAAGAGGAAGCGGACGGTGTAGCCGTTGAAGATGGGGGTCCGGAGGCGCTGCCCCGTGAGGGGCAGGAGGATGTGTTCCCGGATGCCCGCTTCGCCGTAGACCCCGGCGGGCAGGATGTCGTCCGTGATCTGAGACCCGTCCGCCTCCGTCAGCACCACGGCCCCGGCGGCGGTGTCCGCGCCGTTGTCCTCCGCCAGGCGGATCAGGGTCTCCAGAGCGCCGGGCATCAGCAGATCGTCCGAATCCAGGAAATACACCCAGGGGGAGCGGACCTCCCCCAGCCCCCGGTTCCGGGCGGCGCTGACGCCGCCGTTGGGCTGATGCAGCACCCGGATGCGCCCGTCCTTCTTCCCCAGAGCGTCGCAGAGGGCCCTCGAACCGTCGGTGCTGCCGTCGTCGATGAGGATCATGGCCCAGTCTGCAAAGCTCTGGCTGCGCACGCTCTCCACGCAGGCCTCCAGGGTCTTTTCCGCCTGATACACGGGCACGATGACGTCGATCTGTGCCAAGGGGTTCCCTCCCTCCGTGTTTCTCTGTTTTCAGCGCTTCCCTGAAAATAATAGGACAGGTTATTATACTCCTCTACGCTCCCGCCGTCAATCACCGTGCGCAGCGTGCGCTTCCGTCTGCAAAATCGCTGCGGCGGGGGTGTCCCTCATCCGTCAGCCGCCTTGCGGGAGACGGCGTCTGCCACCTTCACCGCACGCCCACCGCTCCGCGGCGGGTCCCCATTCCAGGCGCGAGGGCCCCAACGCTGGGACGCGCCTGCTGCCCCTCGCGCGCACCGATCCCCAAGGGAAGGTAGTCCTGCGGTGGACGGGGACGAAGGCCCAAGGATGAAAGACGCAGCGACAAACGGTACAGGGCAGCGTCAACCACCCCAGCTTCCCCTAGGGGAAGCTGTCACCGAAGGTGACGGATGAGGGAACCCCCGTCCCCGCCCTCAAAGAAAATTTCAAATTCCCCCTTGACAACGTAACATAGTTATGTTACGTTATAGCCACATAACAGTGTTACGCCGAAAGGAGGCAACGAGACTTGGAAGACAACATGATCTCAAAGAAGGAGCTGCTGGAGCGCTACGGCATGTCCTACGGGGCTCTGTACCGCTGGAAGCGCAAGGGCCTGATCCCGGAGGACTGGTTCATCCGCAAGGCCACGGCCACGGGGCAGGAGACCTTTTTCCCCGAAAACCTCATCACCGAGCGGGTGGAGCTGATCCTCAGCGGCAAGAACGAGCTGGAGCTGGACGAGCTGGCGCGGAAGCTGCGGGGCGAGGAAAAGGAGGCCTGGGTGCTTCTCCTGGGCACGTCCTACGGGGACAAGCGGTTCCAGCTGGAGGAAGTGAAGCGCATCCTCCTCATCCGGGGAGAGACGCAGAAGGACGTGACCGCGCTGGTCATGGAGCAAAGCAAGGAGGCATGAACATGGATATGAAGATTTCCGGCGCCGGGGTGCTTTCCGGCGGCGAATATGACGACGTTAAGATTTCCGGCAGCGCAAAGATCGAGGGCGGCGTCCGCTGCCGCAGCTTCAGCTGCGCCGGCGCGGCCAAGGGCGAAGGGGACCTCCGCTGCCTGGAGGACTTCCGCACCTCCGGCAGCACCCACGTCACCGGCGAGGTCAGCGCCCAGAATGCGGAGGTCAGCGGCTCCCTGAAATGCGCCACTCTGGCGGCGGAAAAGGAAGTCAAGCTCTTCGGCGGCGTGAACATCGAGGGCAAGCTTTCCGGCGGCGACGTCCGGGTCTCCGGCGGCCTGAAGGCGGGGGATATCGAAGCCGAGAGTTTCCGCTTTGCCGCTTCCGTGGCCGGGCCCATCGGCGCCGGGGGCAAGCTCCAGTGCACCGGGCTTCTCAACGCCGAAACGGTGACGATCACCCTGGGGCTGGAAAAGCACAGCTGCGGCGCCATCGGCGGCGGCAGCGTGAAGGTGGAGGAGCGCCCGGAGGGCGGCATGTTCGGCGTCTTCGGCAGACCCGGCCCCTTCGCTTTCCCCTGGGGCAAGCCCCCCGCCGGCTGCCTCACCGTCAGCGAGAGCATCGAGGCGGATCAGGTGGACATCGTCAACACCGTCTGCCCCACGGTCTCCGGCCGCAAGGTCAAGATCGGCCGGGGCTGCAAGATCGACCTGGTGCGCTACAGCGAGAGCGTCGAGGTTGACCCCGACGCCCAGGTGGAAAAGCAGGAAAAAGTCTGATACCCCCATCGACCCTGATACCGTTTTCATCTTTTTCTTCTCTTCTCTATACGGAAGGACGCCCGCAGCCGCGGGCGTCCTTCTCCATGTCGACAAAATGCCGACAGATGGAGCACATCATCAGAAAGGAATTCTGATGATGCCGGGATATCATACAAGGGGGGACTCCCGTCCCCCCTCACTGTCCTCCCATGCGCGTCGAAACACGGTTTTACAACTTTGCCCGCCGTCTGGGAAGGACATATCCCGTGTTCTCTACAGCTCCGGCACGTCGAGGGCGGCGGGATCGAAGCCGAAATCCGAAATGCCGTAAGCGCCGCCGGGCTGAACGGATTCCCGGAAAAGGCGATGGGTGAATTCCAGGGAACTGGAGAAATTCAGCTTGGCGTAGTGGGTCATCACCGCTCGGTCGATGGAATCGACGGATACGCCGTCCACCTCTTCAAAGGCAAGATTGCCGCTGCCGGAATATGCCGGCGCGAGGATGTGGGTCGTTCCCCGGAAGGAATCCGTTTCCGGCGGAGCGCCGGCGGCGCAGTAGACATAGCTGGCGTAGAAGGATTGCCCCTCGGGATACAGGAAAAGGAAGGAATAGTCTCTCGACCCGTCCGGATATTGATAACCGTAATACAGGGCGATGGTTTCGACGCCCGGCTGGTTTTCGTTGCCCAGGATCAGGCCGACCTCCCGGCTCGCCCCGTCGTCAAAGGTCTTTTCTTCAAAATACGCCTTATTGATCTGGTCAGGCGTGTCGATCGTGTCGTTGAAATTGACCTGCAGCCACGCCTTCAGCGCGTCGAAGGCCTGCTGCTGCCGGGAACGGGGCGCTCCCCCCATATCTCCCGTGGTGTTCGGAACGGCGGTCTCGCCGGGCACAAAGACGTAGTACAGCACATAATCCGCGTTGACCGCTTCGGTCTCATAGAGCGCGTAGGAGAACACCGACAGGACATAAACGCCCGGTTCGGGTACCGCGCAGGAGAGGTACTGTCCCTCATAGCCGTCCACATACGCCGTATAGTCGGAGATCACATACTCGTTCAGAAGGTATTTGTTGGCGGTGACGGTGAGATCCCGGGCATATTTCGTTCCCGCATCGGTGAGCAGAAAGGCCTCGATATGCCCCGGCGCATTGCAGTACACATAATACGCGTCCATCCCATCGCCCCGCGCCGTCCCATAGACGGTGTCGCCGTTGTCCAGCTCGAGATAACCGGTCGTATTGTAATATTCGTTGACAAATATCTCCGGGAGGGTCTCATATTCCAGATAGGCGTTGTCTTCCGCATATTGGGGCAGCGTCCGGAGGGCTCCCCCTTCCTTATATGCCTGTATCTTCTCCCTGTCCACGATCCCGTTGATGGGGATCGCAAAGTTCAGATTCTGGCCGGAAACCAGGGACGAGGTCGTAACGCCCACCGCTTCGCCGAATTCGTTCAGCAGCGCGCCGCCGCTGCTGCCGGAGGAAATGGGCGCGGTCGTCTGGATCAGCTCCCTGTCCAGGTCCGTGCGGGAGGGATTGGAGATGATGCCGTCGGAGATGGTGTTCTGCAGGCCCTTGGGGCTGCCGATGGCATAGCAGACGTCGCCGCCCGACAGGGTGGAAGCGTCCCCCGCTTCCAGGGCTTCAAAGCCTTCGCCGTCGACCTTGATCACGGCAAAGTCCTTCTCCCGGTCAAAATACAGCACGCCGGCAATGGGGCAGACACTCCCGTCCATCAGGGTAGCCGTGGCGGACACCGCATTTTTCAGCACGTGATGATTGGTGACGGCGATGCCGCAGGCATCGATGAAAAAGCCGCTGCCGGTGGCATACGCTTCGCCGGAAACATCGAAGGTCTCGATAAAGAAAACCGCGGGCGCGCATTTTTCAAAGATTTCCCTGGAGGTCAGCACGCGGGACGCCGGCTCCGGGGCAGGCTCTGGCGCAGGTTCCGGCGTCGGTTCCGGCGTCGGTTCCGGGGCAGGCTCCGGCGTCGGTTCCGGGGCTGGCTCCGGCGACGGTTCCGGGGCCGTCGCGGGGGCGGGGCTGACGCTCAGGATGATCGCCGTGTTGGAGGGCTTGTCGTAATCCACCGTGAAGCCCAGCACGTCCCCCAGGTCCCGCAGCTTGAAGAAATTGTTGTTCGCCAGGTTATACGCGCTGATTTCGGAATGGACGACGCCGTTGATCACGATGGACTGGGTGGAGGGCTGGGCCGTGGAGGATTTGTCCATCCCGACGATCAGCTCCTCCCCGGTGGGCGTATAGGGGAGGCCTGAGGTGATGGTCACGGTCCGGGTCCCGGTGTCATACCCCACTTCAAACTGGCACGCCGTGCCGGAAAGCAGATAGGCGATATCCCGCAGCTTGAAATAGTTGCTCCCGTCGATATTGTATTTCTCACACTCCACCGGTCTCCCGTTGACCGTGAGGTTCTGGGAAGACCACACGACCTTGGCCGCGTTCGCGCCGACGGGAAGGAGGGTCAGCGCCAGGAGCAAACACAGCAGGAGGCTCATGCGCTTCTTCATAATATAATCACCTCGTATCCATCACGGTTATAAACATTTTATCACAGCCTGTCATGCAATACAATCTTCAAAACATGTCCCGCCGCGGTTGCCTCCCCCCGAAAAATTCACCGCGCCGCATTGTAATATTTGCCCGTGTGTTGTATAATTCTAATTTAGGGTAATATGGGAAATTGTTGTCAGGCGAAAAGAGGGCAGAGCATGGTAGCGGAGGTCCGGGGCATCCCCGTCAATTACATATCCTTCGGCGAGGGGCCGGAAACGGCGGTGATCCTCCAGGGCTGGGGCACTAACGCCGCCCTTTACAAGGACCTGGCCGCCCACCTGGGGCAGACCATGCGCGTCTTTGTGCCGGAGCTGCCCGGCTTCGGGGCGACGCCGGAGCCCCCGGAGGCCTGGGACGCGGAAGCTTACGCCGCCTTCACTCTGGAGCTGCTGGAGGCCCTGGGCATCCGGGAGACCCACCTGATCGGCCACTCCAACGGCGGGCGCATCATGCTGGTGCTGGCCTCGAAGCCCAGGGAGGTCAAATTCGGCAAGCTGGTGTTTCTGGACGCGGCGGGAGTGGTCCCCAAGCCCACGGTGAAAAAGAAGCTGCGCGCCGCCGCCTACAAAATCGGCAAATTCTTCCTCTCCCCCTTCCCCAAGGCCCTGGAGGCCTGGCGGCAGAAGCGGGGCTCGGCAGACTACCGCGCCGCCTCCCCCCGCATGCGGCAGACCCTGGTGAAGCTGGTGAACCGGGACCTGCGGGATTTGATGCCCATGATCCCCAACCCCAGCCTCCTCATCTGGGGTGAAAAGGATACGGACACTCCCCTGTGGATGGGGAAGGTCTTTGAGGAGCGCATCCCCGACGCGGGCCTGGTGACGGTGCCCGGCGCGGGGCACTACGCCTATCTGGAGCAGTCCCGTTTCGTGTTCCGGGTGCTGGATTCCTTTTTCAGTAACCGCTGATGAACGCGCCGCGCACGTCTTGCCGACATATTTTCCGCCTGCTTTTGTCTCAAAATCTTGCAATACACAAAGTATTCCTTCGATTTTTCGCCTTCATCAGGCAAAAAATCTGTTCGACAATCCGCACACACCGCTTTCATCAGCGGTTGCTTGGAGGCAAATGACCATGGCCTACGCCGCCTTCGGGGCGCTGACCCTTTGTTATTATCTCTGTGCGTTCCTTCTTTTCCGGAAAAACGTCCACATGTTCCAGCTGAACGGCTACAAGCATCCCGTTCACAAAAAGTGGATCAAGGACAACCTGGAGGAGCTGCTGCTCCGCAGCGTCTGGGCCCTGGGGGCCGTCTTACTGGTGAAAAAGTGGGGAGACCTGGGCTGCTTCCTGGCCGCCGCCCTGTTTTTGATCACGGCCGCCCTGAACCTGCCCAAAAAGGCGAAAAAGCCCCTGGTGTTCACCGCCCGGGTGAAGCGCCTCTGCCTTACCTTCCTGCTGATCGGCGTCATCCCCGTGCTGTTCGGCTTTTTCGCGCCGGAGGGGCGCGCCTTCGGGGCGCTGCTCATGTCCTTCTTCCTGGTCTTCGCCCCCTGGCTGCTGCTGGGGGCCGACAAGCTGAACAGGCCCATGGAAAAGGCCGTGGACCGGCACTACATCCGGGATGCGCAGCGCATCCTCTCGGAGGACGCGCAGCTGAAGGTCATCGGCGTCACCGGCAGCTACGGGAAGACCAGCGTCAAGTTTTTCCTTGAAAAGCTGCTCAGCGTCCAATATAATGTTTTGGTTACCCCCCTGAACTACAACACCACCCTGGGGGTGGTGCGCACCATCCGGGAAAACCTGCGTCCCACCCACGAAATCTTCGTCTGCGAGATGGGGGCCCGGAACATCGGGGACATCAAGGAGATCTGCGACCTTGTGCACCCGCAGATGGGCGTGATCACCGCCATCGGACCCCAGCACCTGGAGAGCTTCAAGAGCATCGCCAACGTGGTGAAGACGAAATTCGAGCTGGCCGACGCCCTGCCCCCCGACGGCGTGTTCTTCGGCAATATGGACGACGAGGAGATCCGCAACCGGAAGGTCGGCGTACGCACCGTGGGCTACGGCACCCTCCGGGGGGACTACCGGGCGGAGGACATCCGCTGCGACGAGCACGGCCTCCGCTTCACCGTGCGGGGCGTGGAATTCGAGACGAAGCTCCTGGGGAAGCACAATGTGCAGAACATCACCGCCGCCATCGCCGTGGCCAACACCCTGGGCATCCCCCTGGAAAAGCTGCGGCAGCCCGTCCGGCGGCTGGAGGCGGTGGAGCACCGCCAGCAGCTGCGGGGGAGCGGCGACCGGCTCATCATCGACGACGCCTACAACTCCAATCCCGCCGGGGCCCAGGCCGCCCTGGAGACCCTGGGCATGTTCGCGGGGCTGCGCATCCTCGTCACCCCCGGCATGGTGGAGCTGGGAGAAAAGCAGACGGAGCTGAACACCGCCTTCGGCCGTCAGGCCGCCGGGTTCTGCGACCGGGCGGTGCTGGTGGGAAAGAAGCAGTCCGTCCCCATCCGGGCCGGACTCGTCGAGGCGGGCTTCCCGGAGGAGCATATCCGGGTGGCGGACACGGTGGAGGAGGCCATCGCCATGGCCGACGCCTTCCCCGCGGAGGGGCGGCGGGTCATCCTTTTGGAAAACGATCTGCCGGACAATTACTGACGTCCTTATTTGGCAGTATGGCTCGCAGTGCCGCGAGCGGCGCTGCTCACAGATTCTGCCAAAACGTCCTTTCCAAATCGCGGCCGCTGCGCTGAGCCGCGATTTGGGGAGACGGAGCAGCGGAATGAAGGAGCATCGGTCTGCCAGACCGATGCGACCGATAGGGAGCTTGCAGCGACGAGCGGCCGCGAACTCTGCGAGGCATTTTGGAGGTTATCATGAAAATCACGATCGGGCTTTTCTTCGGCGGCAGCAGCGTGGAGCATGAGGTGAGCATCATCTCCGCCCTCCAGGCCCTGCCCCGCTTCGACCAAACGAAATATGCCGTCCTGCCCATCTACATCACCCGGGATCACGCCTTCTACACCGGGGAGGCGGCGGGGAAGATTGAGGAATACCGGGATATCCCGGCCCTCGTGAAGAAGTGCACCCGCGTCCTGCCCGCGCGGGAGGGGGACCGGGTCGTCCTGCTGCCCTACGGGCACTTCGGCCTGAAATCGAAGCCCCTGGCGGCGCTGGACCTGGCCTTCCCCGTGGTCCACGGCACCAATGTGGAGGACGGGGCCCTGCAGGGCTATTTCCGCACCCTGGGGCTGCCCTTCGCCGGCTCCGACGTGGGCCCCAGCGCCGCGGGCATGGATAAATACACGCAGAAGCTGCTCTACGCCGCCTCCGGCCTGCCGGTGCTCCCCGCCCTGCGCTTCCGCGCCGAGGAGGACCGGGGCGAGGTGATCTCCCGCATCACCGCGAAATTCCCCTTCCCCCTCGTCGTCAAGCCCCTGGACCAGGGCTCCAGCGTGGGCATCCGCCTGGTGCGCTCCGCCGAAGAGCTGGACGACGCTCTGGACTATGCCTTTTCCTTCTCCCCCCGCATCCTGGCGGAAAAGGCAGTGCAGCCCCTGCGGGAGCTGAACTGCGCCGTGCTGGGGGACGCGGAGGAAGCGGAGGCCAGCGAGGTGGAGGAGCCGGTCATGGGGGACGAGATCCTCTCCTACCGGGATAAATACGAGGGCGGAGCCAAGGGCTCCGGCGGCAAGGGCATGAGCGGCCTCAGCCGCCTGCTTCCCGCGCCGGTCTCCCCGGAGCTGCGGGAGAAGGTGCGCAGCCTGGCGGTGCGGGCCTTCCGGGCCCTGGACCTCAGCGGCGTGGCGCGGATCGACTTCCTGCTGAACGGTGAGACGGAGGAGCTCTATATCAACGAGGTGAACACCATCCCCGGCTCCCTCTCCTTCTATCTCTGGGAGCCCGCGGGCCTCAGCTATACCGCCCTGCTGGACAAAATGGTGTCCCTGGCCCTGAAGCGGGAGCGTCAGCGCGCTTCCTTCCGCAGCGAGATCGACACGGGCATCCTGAAAAACTTCTCCGGCGGCGCGAAAGGAACGAAAGGATAGTTGGCCTCTCCTGCCGCTATCCCATGAAATAAAACACACAAAGGAGAATGATAGAAAATGATCGAATTTGAAGAATATAAAGTGAAGCTGAACGGCCTCAAGCCCCAGCTGGAGACCCTGAAGGAGGGCATGAAGCTGGCCGCCGCCCGGGAGGAGATCCGGGAGCTGGAAGCCCGGACCGCCGCCGACGGCTTCTGGAACGACGCCGCCGCAGCCACCAAGGTGCAGCAGCAGATGAAGCGCCTGCAGGACAAGTGCGAGACCTATGACCGGCTGGTGAAGCAGTGGGACGACCTCTACACCCTCTGCGACATGGCCCTGGAGGAGAACGACGAGAGCCTGCTGCCGGAGCTGGTGGAGGACTTCGACAAGTTCTCCGAAAAGCTGGAATCCGTGCGCCTCAGCACCCTGCTCACCGGGGAATACGACAGTAACAACGCCATCCTCACCCTGCATCCCGGCGCCGGCGGCACGGAGGCCCAGGACTGGGCCAGCATGCTCTACCGCATGTACACCCGCTGGGCGGAGCGCCACGGCTTCAAATACACCCTCATGGACTGGCAGGACGGGGACGAGGCGGGCATCAAATCCGCCTCCATCAAGATCGAGGGCGAGAACGCCTACGGCTACCTCAAGAGCGAGCACGGGGTGCACCGGCTGGTGCGCATCTCCCCCTTCGACGCTTCCGGCCGCCGCCAGACCTCCTTCGCCGCGGTGGAGGTCATGCCGGAGATCACCGACACGAATGAGATCGAGCTGCGGGACGAGGACATCAAGATGGATGTGTTCCGCTCCTCCGGCGCGGGGGGCCAGAAGGTCAACAAGACCTCCTCCGCCGTGCGCCTGACCCATATCCCCACGGGCATCGTGGTCTCCAGCCAGGTGGAACGGAGCCACTTCCAGAACCTGGAAAACTGCAAGGAGATGCTGCGGGCCAAGCTGGCGGAGATCAAGGAGCGGGAGCACCTGGAAAAGATCAGCGACATCAAGGGCGTGCAGATGAAGATCGACTTCGGCAGCGCCATCCGCAGCTATGTCTTCATGCCCTACACCCTTGCCAAGGACAACCGCACCGGCTTTGAAAACGGGAACATCAACAACGTGATGGACGGGGATATCGACGGCTTCATCAACGCCTATCTGAGCCTGAAGGCATGATCGGCACCCTTGTCAACACCCTGGCCGCCGTGGTGGGGGGCCTCCTGGGGAGCCTGCTGAAAAAGGGCATCCCGGAGCGCTTCGCGGACCTGGTGCAGAAGGGCCTGGCCCTCTGCGTCCTCTACATCGGCGTCAAGGGCTCTCTCGTCGGGACCAACACCCTGGTCACCATCCTCAGCCTGGTGCTGGGGGCCATCCTGGGAGAGCTCCTGAACATCGACGGGGGCATCCAGCGCCTGGGGGCCTGGGCCCAGGGGAAGCTGAGCAGGAGCGGCAGCCGCCTGGGGGAGGGCTTCGTCACCGCCAGCCTCCTTTTCTGCGTGGGCAGCATGGCCGTGGTGGGCTCTCTCCAGAGCGGCCTCACGGGGAACCATGAGACCATCTTCACCAAATCCCTGCTGGATTTCGTCTCCGCCATCATTCTGGCCTCCAGCCTGGGGCTGGGGGTCTGCCTCAGCGGTGCTTTCGTGCTGGTGTATCAGGGGGCCATCGTGCTCCTTGCCCGCTGGGCAGCGCCCATCCTCAGCGACTACACCGTGGCGGAGATGAGCTGCGCGGGCAGCCTGCTCATCGTCGCCCTGGGCCTCAATATGCTGGGGGTCACCAAGCTCAAGGTGGGCAATCTCCTGCCCGCCATGTTCCTGCCCATCATCCTTTGCCTCTTTATGAAATAACAGGGCCTCAGCCCTGAGAGGAGGAGCGGCCTTCCGCCGCGGACGCCCATGAAATACGAAGTCGGCTTCGACAATGAAAAATACCTCCGGCTCCAGTCCCAGCACATCCGGGAGCGGATCGGCCAGTTCGGCGGCAAGCTCTATCTGGAATTCGGCGGCAAGCTCTTTGACGACAACCATGCATCCCGGGTGCTGCCCGGCTTCCAGCCGGACAGCAAGGTGAAGATGCTGCTGACCATGAAGGACCAGGCGGAGATCGTCATGGTCATCAACGCCGGGGACATCGAAAAGAACAAGGTGCGGGGGGACC
>JAEEGH010009708.1_pt1 | contig 22345 bp, 22 predicted proteins | sample 9134181 | NCBI WGS metagenome assembly JAEEGH01 (sample SAMN16246544, study PRJNA631951) | gut metagenome | biome: gut microbiome; feature: rumen; material: DP-attached | host: Bos | place: Iran: Karaj | collected 2018-10
TGAAAGGATACAAAGCGCAGATCAAAAAGCACATCAATCCTGCGCTCGGGCATTATACCTTACAAAGCATTACTCCAATTATGATTCAGCGCTTTCTGAATGATCTAAGCCGACCCGATGAGAGTGGGAAAGCTCTGGCACCAAAAAGCGTAAAGAACGTGCATATGATCCTCAAAGCAGCACTTTCGCAGGCGGTTGAAAATGAATATATCAAGAAGAACCCCTGCCGGAACGCAAAACTGCCAAGGATTATCAAAACCCAGGTGAAGCCGCTTTCCGATGAGCAAGTGGCAGCATTTCTCAAAGCCTCTTTTGAGGATGTCATTTATGGAAGCATGCTGCGCCTGATTCTTTTTACGGGTCTTCGTGAAGGTGAAGCCATGGGGTTGACATGGGACTGTGTTGACTTTGAAAAAGGCGCCCTGATCATCAACAAGCAGCTGCAGCGCCGTCCTCAGAAAGACGGTGGAACTGTACTGAGCTCCGTAAAAAACGGAAAGACAAGACAGCTTAAACCAGCACCATATGTAATGCAGCTTTTGAAATCACGCTATAGCCAACAGATCATGCAGAGCCGGGTAGCCGGCAGCGCATGGGAAGCATGGCAAAATGAGGGCGAGCACAAAAAGGCTCTGGTATTCACCAACGAAGTTGGGCATCATCTGATACCGAAGCGAACTTACCTGCGATTCAAAAAGATTGCAGAAGAAATCGGTGTCCCGGACGCCCGAGTTCATGATCTCCGTCATACCTTTGCAGTTCTGTCCCTTCAGAACGGTGACGATGTGAAACCCGTTCAAACCAATCTAGGTCATGCATCAGCGGCTTTTACCTTAGATGTATATGGCCACGTCAATGACAGGATGCAAAGAGAAAGCTCGGATCGTATGGAGCAATATATAAAGAGCCTGGCAGCAAACGGATAAATCACTCTAATAAAATTCCACAGATTCCAATGACTACATAGGTTTGGGGCTATCTTGGGGTGGAAAACAACTTTTCGCAAAGAACGAGAAACAATCAAGAAGCCTGCAAACCATTGATATTACAACAAAAATCGCCTGTCTTTCCGAAGAAAAACAGACGATTTTGCGCTCACGCTTTCTTTGGCGCGAAGGCATTCACAGCCCAGCAAAGAAGCGCGGTGATGACCATGTCCGGCAGGGTGTTGCCCACCGGGAGATCCACCCGCATCAGCAGCCGGTAGAGCACGAAGCCGATCACCCAGAGGATCAGATTACGCAGGCTCACGACCTTCTCCGTGTCGTCCCGGTGCAGGAAGAAGAAGTCCGCAATCTGGATGGCCACCATGGGCGCGAAGACCGAGCCGATCAGATAGAGGAAGTCCGTGATGTCGTCCATGGGGAAGACGATGGCCCCGACGGTGCCCAGAACCGCAGCCGCCACGGCGATCCACTTGCCGGAGGCCTTCGGGAACACCGTCTCGGCAGAAATGCCCGCGCTGTAGGCGTCCAGGAACGTGGTCGTGACCGTGGAAAAGACGATGATCAGAAGTCCCGCGACACCGAGGCCTGCCCGCACCATCACCAGAGCGATATCATATTCGCCGGTGAAGATCGCCGCGCCCATGCCGATCAGATACATCCAGCAGCTCACGAGGCCGTAGACCACAGCGCTCACGGCGGCGGCCTTTTTCGGCTCCTTCGCCTCTCTGGTATAATCGCTGATCAGCGGCAGCCAGCTCAGTGGCATGGCCACCGAGAGCTCCACCGCCGCGCCGAAGCTCATGCTCTCTCCGGAGGGCACTGCGCCGCCGCGGAACACCACCACGCTCAGCACGATGGTCAGCAGAAACAGCGCCGCCATGCTCACGGTGTTCACCTTGCCGAGGTTCTGGATGCCGATCAGGATCCAGAGGATAATCAGCGCCCCGATCACCAGGCACCAGACCCAGCGGCCCACACCGAAGATGGTGTCGGCGGCCAGAGCCCCGTCGTAGATCATAATGCCCGTCCAGCCCACCAGCTGGAGAATGTTCAGCACCGCGAAGAGCAGCGCGCCCTTCTGGCCGAAAGAGAGCTTCGCGGTTTCCATGGCGCTGCGCCGAAGGACGCCGCCCATATGGCCCGCCAGATACAGCAGCACGCAGCCGATCAGATGTCCCAGCAGGATCGCCGCGACGCCCTTTCCGAAGCCCAGCGGCGCCAGATAGGTGCCTGTGACGATCTCCGCGATGGAGACGCCGGCGCCGAACCAGATCAAGCCGTTTTCAAACAAAGAGGTGCGTTTTTCCATGTCACTGCGCCTCCTTTGCAAACTCGCCCCGGAGGTCGAAGGCATGGTTCAAGGGGCCGCTTCCCTGCCCCAGATCCAGCATGGCGGCCAGCGCGCCGGAGATGTATTCCTTACTGCGGCGCACAGCGTCCGGCAGTTCGAAGCCCTTTGCCAGATTGGCCGCAATGGCGCTGGAGAGGGTGCATCCGGTGCCGTGGGTATTGGGATTATCGATGCGGCGGCCCTCAAACCAGGTGAAGGTCTCGCCGTCGTAGAGCAGGTCGTTGGCGTCGTTGACCCGGTGCCCGCCCTTCAGCAGCACGGCGCAGCCGTAGGCGTCGTGGATCTGCTTTGCCGCGGCGCGCATCTCCTCCGCGTTGGTGATCGACATATCCGCGAGGATCTCCGCCTCCGGGATGTTCGGCGTCACCACGTCGGCCAGGGGCAGCAGCTCGGTTTTCAGCGTCTGCAGCGCCTCCTCCTGCAGCAGACGCGCGCCGCTGGTGGCCACCATGACGGGGTCCACCACGATGTTCTTCGCCTCGTACTGCCGGAGCTTTTGCGCAATGACTCGGATCAAAGCCGACGACGATACCATCCCGGTTTTGACCGCGTCGGGACGGATGTCCTCAAACACCGCGTCCAGCTCGTCTGCCAGAAACGCCGGGGTGGCCTCCATGACGCTGCGAACGCCTGTGGTGTTCTGCGCGGTGAGCGCGGTGACCGCGCTCATGGCGAACACGCCGTTCATGGTCATGGTTTTCAGGTCGGCCTGAATCCCGGCGCCTCCGCTGGAATCGCTTCCAGCGATGGATAATGCTGTTCTCATGCTGTTTTCTCCTTTCCTGAGACGCATTAACTTTTGTTACGCGACAGAAGGTGGTGCCCCCGATCTGCCGCGGAATCGCCGCATTTAATACGCGGCGGTTGATTCAGTTTTCAGGGAACATCCAGCGCGTCCGCAGCTGTCTGCAGCGCTGCTCGATGTCCGGGGCGGAGAAAATCGCGCTCACCAGCGCCACGCCGTCGAGCCCCAGTCCCTCAAGCGTGTCCAGATTCCCCGGGGTGATGCCGCCGATGCCGGTGACGGGGATGTCCACCGCCGCGGTGATGGCGCGGGCCATCTCATGGGTGATGGGCAGGGCGTCCTTTTTCGTGTCCGTGACGAAAAACGCCCCGGTGCCCAGATAGTCCGCCCCCATCTCCTGGGCCAGCAGGGCCTGCTCCACGGTCTTGGCCGTGACGCCGATAATCTTATCGGGTCCCAGAAGGTCGCGGACGTCCTTCGCCTGCATGTCGCTCTGGCCCACGTGGACGCCGTCGGCGTCAGAGAGGCGAGCGATCTCCACACTGTCGTTGATGATCAGCGGCACGCCATAGCGCTGGCAGAGGGTTTTCAGTTCCCTCGCCTCCGCGAGAAAGGCGTCGAAATCCAGATGCTTTTCCCGCAGCTGCACGCAGGTGACGCCGCCCCGCAGAGCGCACTCCACCTGCTCATAGAGGGTCTGCTCCCCCACCCAGGCGCGATCCGTGACGGCATACAGCCGCATCCACTCCGGTTTGCAATTGCTCATGCTTCCTGTCTCCATTTTCTGAAAGTCTCCGGCGTCAGATTGCACATGGCGTCGATGAGCCGGGTGCGAAAGCTGGCGTTCCCCTCTCCGGTCCGCAGCCGCCTTTGGGCGATCTCGGCGCAGACGCTCATGGTCTCCGCCGCCGCGGCCGCCGCCAGAAGCGGACGATCCGGGTTCGCGGCCAGAAAGGCGCCGGTGAGGGCGCTGAGCATACAGCCCGCCCCCGTCACAAGGCAGAGCATGTCGCTGCCGCCCTGTACCCGAAGGACCTGCTCCCCATCGGTAACCAGATCCGTCTCCCCGGTCTGCAAAACCACAGCGCCGGTCTGTTTCGCCAGAAGGCGGGCGTTTTCTCCGTCGCCCTCCGGAAGGTCGGCAGTGTCCACCCCGCGCTCCCCGGTCTCTCCGGTGCGCAGGGCACGGATCTCACTCCGGTTGCCGCGAATGACCGTAGGCTCTGCTTCCCGAAGCAGCAGCCCCGCCGTTTCCCGGCGAAAACCGGAGGCTCCGACCCCCACGGGATCCAGCACAATGGGCTTGTCCGCTGCAGAGGCGGCCTTCCCGGCAAGTAGCATGGCCTCTTTTCTGGAAGTGCTGAGGGTGCCGAGATTCAGCACCACGGCGTCCGCCATGGCTGCGATCTGCGCGGTCTCCTCCGGAGCGTCCGCCATGATGGGTGATGCGCCTGCTGCCAGCAGCAGATTGGCGCAGTCGTTTGCGGTGACGTAATTTGTGATCGTATGGACCATCGGGCGCAGCCGCCGGACGTTTGATAGGTATTCAGAAGACATGGGAAGCTCCTTTTTTCAGGCGTCAGGCGTCCAGCCTCGCCTGCATTTTGCTGAGGGTGCCTCCGGACTGCAGCGCCGCGATGACGAGGCCCGCGATGATGCTGCCGCCGGTAGTGGAGATCAGAAACGGGATGATATATGCATAGAAGGCCACGGCGGCCGCGTCCACGTTCATGAACAGGGTGGCGATGGGGTAGGCGCAGAGGCCGCCCAGCACGCCGGTGCCGAAGATCTCCGCAAGCAGCGTCACGGGCAAAGCGGCGGACTTGCCCTTCATGGCCTTGTAGGCGAGACCGCAGAGCAGCGCGCCGATCATGCTGCCAGGGAAGGCCATGAGGCTGCCGAGGCCCAGCAGATTTCTCAGAAGGCTGGCTGCGAAGGCCACGCCCACGCCCCATGCGGGGCCCAGGAACACGGCGCAGAGGATGTTCACGATATGCTGCACCGGGGCGCAGCGGCTGCCGAAGACCGGGAAGGAAAGCAGGCTTCCCACCACGGCGACGGCGGTAAAGACGGCGGCAAGCGCCAGCTTGCGGGTGTTGGTTTTTTTCATGGTAATTCTCCTTTGAATGATGAAACGGCTGTTTGTCGTTTCCGATTTTCGGTCGAGGCTCACTGGCCTCCTCTCACGCCGGAACACGGCTTCCCTCGCTGTTTTTCAGACCTGAGGCGCTCCCCTCCTGCCTGCCGCTGTGCGGAAACTGCCGTTCCCTCCCTTCAAAATGAGAATGAAAAAACCGAAGCACCCTGATCGGACGCTTCGGTTAAAAATCGAATCCCTACGTTGGCATGATCCAAATCAGGTCAGTGGGTCGAAGGTGATCCTTCCTCTCAGCTCCAACGAGCTCCCCATCGATCACTATGCGGTTTTCGGCATCATTATAGTATAGATCCCAGTATATTGCAAGATAAAATCCACACCATACTCGAGTTTCTTGCTCGTAAAGAAAAACCGCCTGTCTCTCCGAAGAAAAACAGACGGTTTCGGCAGGGGAAGAGTGCTTCCCTTTCGTTTTGATGCACATCATTTCCCGTCAGGCCCATTCAGTTCAAGACCATACCGTCATTCTGCAGACGCGTCAGCCGGACACCAGATTCACCGTCCTGCCTTCAAAGAAGCCTCGGATATCCAGATACGATACATTCTCACCCATGATTTGATAGCTTTTAACTCGATCTCGAAAGATATCATGCTCATGTATGGGCTCAACATTTTTTGTGATCTGGTTTAGGATCTCTATCCCCTTGCGATTCCATACCAAAGCGCCGACGTAGTCCTCTTGCGTCATGCCAAGATCTCTTAATTTACAGAATCCCCAATTTTTAAGGAGGTTTTTCTATGGAACAACACACAAAATACTTGAATTACGATGTTTCCGGGAGCGATCGGAAACTGCTGGTTCACACGATCGCGGCACACACATCTACCTTTCAGCTATCTGGGAGCACCTTCTTTTTCGTATGAGGTAGGGCCTTACCGGATAGACAGCAAAGGGGTGGTGTATGCAGACGACTCTGTGGAGCCAACTACGTTAACACAGTTGTAGCAAGCGCTGGAAGAGCATCAGTTCTTTGCGTTAGACGCAAAACTGGAATGCGATCAACCGGAAGAGGCCGCCGGAGTCAGTATTTCCCTTCCTGTTTCTCTGTTTTCGCAGCAGAACCTCGAAAATCTGCAGAATCTGCTGATTTCCAAGGGAGATCTGATCCGAAAGGCCCTGGAGGTCGACGCTCTGCCTGTTGAGGTTCAGGAGAATCAAATCTTATTCCCCTGGTTCGATCGTCAGCTGTCCGAGGAGGAAACGAAGGCATACACACACTTTGTTGCATCCCTGTGTGCCCTTGCCCGGAATCAGCACAAGATTGCATGCAAGCAGAAGCCTACAGTGAATGAGAAATATACATTCCGCTGCTTTCTGCTACGGCTGGGTTTCATTGGTCCTGAGTACAAGGATGAGAGAAAGATCCTGCTCCGCAATCTTTCCGGCTCTTCTGCTTACAAGCAGGATCTCGTCAACGCATCCGATTTGTTCGACAGCAAGTTGATTCCCCAGACTTAAAAATTTAACAGTCACAGAAACGAAAAGAGGGCGGATTCCGCGCAAAAAATAGCGTGAAATCCGCCCTTAAATATCCTCAATAATAGGGGGTCGGAGGTTCAAGTCCTGTCGATTGGTTTAAATATCTTTTTGTTTTATCCTAAAAATGAGGCCCAAAAAGAGCCCGCAAACCGTTGAAAAATAAAGAAATCTGACCGAAATATCCATTTCGGTCAGACAATGTGGTCCGAGTGTTCATAACGTACTTGATAAAAACAATTCCGGCGGTCAGCACACATTTTCCAAACTTTTTCTCAGCACATTCGTTTTTTCTTGCAGGGAGCTGGTCTGCTGCGCTTTGAAGAAGAATGCAGGCGGCCGGCTGTGCACCGGGCCAACAGATCAGTTGAACGCAAGGGCTTGATATACTGCCATATTTCGGTTAGAATGCAGGTAACCAAGAAAAATGAAGGATTCGGAGGGATTTGTCATGCTTAAAATCAACATTCAGGGACACGCGGAATGTACGGTCAACGACCGGAACACAGCCGCCAGTGTCGGGTCCGGCGATTTGCATGTCTTTTCGACGCCCTACATGATCGCCCTGATGGAAGAGGCCGCGCAGAGCTCGGTCGCGCCGGAACTGGAAGAGGGGCAGAGCACGGTCGGCACCGGGCTCTCCGTCAGCCATGAGGCCGCGACCCCCGTGGGGATGAAGGTCTGGGCGGAGAGCCGGCTCACCGCGATCGACGGCCGCAAGCTCACCTTCGAGGTCCGCGCCTTTGACGAATGCGGCCTGATCGGCCAGGGAACCCACGAGCGCGTGATCATCAAGAGGCAGCGCTTCCTGGAAAAAGCCGAAGCAAAGAAGGGCTGAGGGGCGCTCCGTCTGCGCTCTGCAGGAAAGGAGGGAACGCGCGATGCCCGTGCATTACCTGGAAACGGGTTCTGTGGATCCTTGCTATAATCTCGCGCTGGAACAGTATGTTCTGGAACACTTCCGCGAGGGCGACTGGCTGCTGCTCTGGCAGAATGCCAACACCGTCGTCATCGGGCTGAACCAGAACACGGCAGAGGAGATCAACGCCGCCTTCGTAGAAAAACACGGCGTCACCGTGGTGCGGCGAATGACGGGCGGCGGCGCGGTATACCACGATCTCGGAAACCTCAATTACTCCTTTATCTGCGACGTGGGGAACGCGGAGGAGCTCACGATCCGGCGCTTTACCGACCCGGTCTGCCGGGCGCTGGCCGCCATGGGCGTGGACGCGGAGACCAGCGGAAGAAACGACATTCTCGTCGGCGGGAAAAAGGTCTCCGGTGTGGCGCAGCGGATCACGAACGGCAGGATCCTCCACCACGGCACGCTGCTCTTCGATTCCGACCCGGCCATGATTGAGGGCGCGCTGAAAGCGGACCCGGCAAAGTTCCGCTCCAAAAGCGCCAAATCGGTTCGCTCCCGCGTGGGGAACATCCGGGACTATCTCCCCGCGGACGCAGACCTCGCGCAGTTTCGGGAGCGGCTGCTCCGGGAGCTCACGCAGGACGGTATGCTCCGTGAGACGCTCACTGACGAGGAGTTGGCGGCCGTGCGGAAGCTGGCGGAGGAGAAGTACCGCAGCTGGGAGTGGACCTACGGGCGCAGCCCGGACTTTGAGATGAAAAACCGGCGGCGCTTTCCGGGCGGCACCCTGGAAGTGCGGATGAACACGCACGAGGGGCGCATCCAGGAGATCGCCTTTTACGGGGACTACATGGCAGCGGCGCCGAACACCGCCCTGTGCGAGGCGCTGCGGGACGTCCCGCTGACACGGCAGGCCCTGGCGGAGAAGCTGGCGGGCTTTGATATCGGCGCGCTCTTCGGCGCGATCACGGCGAAAGAGATCACGGAAACAATACTGGGCTGAGGGGTGGAATATGGACATTTCAAAAATGACAGCGCTCTGGGCGGACTACGTCTTTGAGGGCAAGATGAGCCCCGAGGTCCGGGCCCCTATCGCCGAATCCTGGCGCAGATGCCGGGCGGCGGGGCTCAACCCCTCCGGGGGCGAGGGGCGGCATATCGACGCAAACGTGCTCGAGAGCGCACGGACGGCAAACAAGCTTTTTCTGGAGATTGCCATCCCCGTCATGCGGCAGGTTTTTGACATCATCCGCGCTTCCGGCTTTCTCGTCGTGCTGACCGACAGCGCGGGCTATCTGCTGGAGATGATGGGGGACGAGGAGATCGTCTCCCGCTCGCAGGACATGCGCTTCATGCCGGGCGCCATGTGGAGCAATCTGGAGGTTGGCACCAACGCCATCAGCGTGGCGCTGGACTATGACATCCCGATCCAGATGGTGGGGCCGGAGCACTACTGCGTCACGCACCACGGCTGGACCTGCTCCGCCGCGCCCATCCATGGGCCGAACGGCGAAATCGTGGGCTGCATCAACATCTCCGGAGATATTGGCAAGGCGCACCCGCACACGCTCGGCATGGTACAGGCGGCGGCCATCGGCATCGAGGGGCAGATCCGCCAGGCCTACAACGCTCAGATGATGAACGCGGCGCTGGAGAGCAGCCGGGACGGCATCCTGTTCCTGGACCAGAATCGCGAGCCCTTCTGGATGAACAGCGCAGCGGAGAAACTGCTGAAGACCGACCTTGCGGGACTGCGCCGCATAGGACTGGAGGGCATCGTCAAGAGCGTCGGCCTGGAAAACAAAAACTGGAAAAGCGGCGAACCCTTCGTCTCTGACAACATGGCCCTGCATATCGGTGATGAGACCATCTACTGCAGCATCGTTGTCACCCCGCTGACGGAATATGAACGGGCCTACAGCGTCACGCTTCGCCCGCAGACCCAGCTGATCAGCTCAGTCAACAAGCTCTCCGGCAACCGCGCCGTTTTCACCTTCCGCAGCATTCTCACCGAAAACGACAGCATGAAAAAGACCCTGGCCCTGGCGGCAAAGTTTGCCCGCTATGAGGGCAATATCCTGATCCAGGGCGAGAGCGGGAGCGGCAAGGAGGTGCTGGCCCAGGCGATCCACAACGCAAGCCGGAACGCCGACGGGCCCTTTGTCGTGGTCAACTGCGCGTCCATTCCGCGCGAGCTTTTCGAAATGGAGCTCTTCGGCTATGAGGCCAGCGCCTTCCCCGGCAGAGCCGCGGAGGGCAAGCCCGGCCGCTTTGAGCTGGCAGACAACGGCACGCTGTTTCTCGACGAGGTCTCCAACATGCCGCTGGAGATGCAGCAGAAGCTCCTGCGGGCGGTGGAAACCCACAGCATCCAGCGCCTCGGCAGCACGCAGCCCATCCAGCTCGACATCCGCATCATCGCCTCCACCAGCCAGCAGCTGAGTCGACTTGTCGAGCGGGACAGCTTTCGCAGGGACATGTATTTCCGCCTGAGCAGTCTCAAGCTGGACATCCCGCCCCTGCGGGAGCGGCCGGAGGATCTTGCGCTCTATGCCGAGTATTTTCTGCGCGGGCTGAACGAGAGCAGCTCCGACACCCCGAAGAGCATGACGCCGGAATTTCTGGAGGGACTGCGCGCCTATGACTGGCCGGGCAATGTGCGCGAGCTGCAAAACAGCATTGCCCGTGCCTATTACAGCAGCGCGGGCAGCACGCTGACAAGCGAGAACCTTGTCCTGTCACTGGAGCGGCGAGAGCCGGAGGCCCCAGCCGACGCGACCCTCCTGTCCAATGCGGGGGAGGGGGGGATCATCGCCGCGCTGACCATCTGCAACGGGGATGTGGACGCCGCCGCCGAGCGCCTCGGCATCAGCCGCGCCACGCTCTACCGCCGCATGAAGAAGTACGGCATCATCCCGCGCCTGATCAAGCAGAAGCCCTGAGCGGGCGCTTATGCAGGATGCCCACAGCGGCAAAAGGGCACGGTGGCGCAGCCTGTCGCGGGACAGGCCGGTAAGCGCCCTGTCCCGGTGGAAGGATCATCCGGCAAACTGCACATAGAGACATGAGAAAAACGCCCCGAAAGTCGGAGCGTTTTTCTCATTTTTGCATGGATGGTGAGACGAAATGAGACGCGTGAGATTTTGTCTCAAAATTGGGAATGATTGAGAGCCACACTTTGGGCGTTGTTTAACAAATCCTTAAATAATGTCCAAAAGAAACTCCAAAAAATGACTGTATCGTAGAAAATGACCAAACAACCCATTTCTGCATTGAGAATCTTGCGAGATAATTGTATACTATTCACAGAGGACAAAGGCTTTTGTCCCACGGAAAAGCGGCCGGCGCGATCTGCTCCGCCGCCGCGTATTACGATAGGAGGTTTTCAAATGGCAGTAAGCAGAGAACAGATGAAAGACATCTATACCCGCATGTGCCGCATCCGTGCTTTCGAGACGGCAGCCAAGGATCTGTTCGCCGAGGGCAAGATCTACGGCTTTGCCCACCTGTATCTGGGTGAGGAAGCGATCGCTCCGGCGGTGTGCGAGTGCCTGCGGGATGATGACTTCATCACGTCTACCCACCGTGGCCACGGCCACATCATCGCCAAGGGCGGCGATCTGAATCTCATGATGGCCGAGCTCTTCGGCCGCTACACCGGCTACTGCAAGGGCAAGGGCGGCTCGATGCACATTGCGGATAGAAACCTGGGCATCCTGGGCGCCAACGGCATCGTGGGCGCGGGCCACAACATCGCGGTCGGCGCGGGCCTGTCCGCCAAGATCCGCGGCACCGATCAGGTCTGTGCCTGCTTCTTCGGCGACGGCTCCACCAACCAGGGCACTTTCCATGAGGCGCTGAACATGGCCTCGATCTGGAAGCTCCCCATTATCTTCGTCTGCGAGAACAACCACTACGGCATTTCCATGAGCCAGGATCGCCACCAGGCCATCAAGGACATCGCCGATCGCGGCGCGGCCTACAACATACCCGGCGTCGCCGTTGACGGCAACGATCCCATCGCGGTGTTTGAGGCGGCCGAGGAAGCCGTCGCCAGAGCCAGAGCCGGCAAGGGCCCCACGCTCATCGAGTGCAAGACCTACCGTCAGCGCGGCCACTTCGAAGGCGACCCCGCCACCTACAAGCCCAAAGAGGAGCAGGCCGCATGGATAGCCAAGGACCCGATGCCACGCTTCGAGAAGTACCTCGAGGAGAACGGCGTCATGACCGCCGAGGAGATCAAGGGCGTGAAGGACGCTGTCGACAAGCAGATTGCCGAAGCGATCGCCTTTGCGGATGCTCAGCCCTTCGCCCCGGAGGAGAGCGCCGTCGTGGATGTATATTCTGATATTGTTGCGGAGGTGCGTGAGAGATGAGTAAGATGATGACTTACGGCGAAGCGATCCGCGAGGCCATGTCCATCCGGATGCGCGAGAATCCCAATGTGCTCCTGTTCGGTGAAGACGTCGGCGCCTTCGGCGGCTGCTTTGGCGTCAGCGCCGGCATGATTGACGAGTTCGGCCCCGAGCGCGTCCGCGACACCCCGATTTCCGAGGGCGCCATCATCGGCGCGGCGGTGGGCAGCGCAGCCACCGGCCTCAGACCCATTGCCGAGCTCATGTTCAACGACTTCCTGACGGTCGCCATGGACCAGCTGGTCAACCAGGCGGCCAAGATGCGCTTCATGTTCGGCGGCAACATCTCCCTGCCCATGGTGGTGCGTCTGCCCGCAGGCGCCGGCACCGGCGGCGCCGCCCAGCACTGCCAGAGCCTTGAAGCGTGGCTGACCCACGTCCCCGGCCTGAAGGTCGTGTACCCCAGCAACGCACAGGACGCCCTGGGTCTGCTGCTGAGCTCCATTGACGACGACAACCCCGTTATGTTCTTCGAGAACAAGTGCCTCTACGCCACCAAGAGCGAGGTCGACAACTTCGATCCCATCCCCCTCGGCAAGGGCCGCATCGCCCTCGAGGGTGAGGATCTGACCATCATCACCTACGGCCGCCAGGTCTACACCGCCCTCGACGCCGCCAAGAAGCTGGCCGCCGAAGGCATCAAGGCGGAGGTCATCGACATCCGCAGCCTCTTCCCGCTGGATAAGGACATGATCCGCGAGAGCCTGGAGAAGACCCACAAGGCCATCGTCATCACCGAGGAGACCAAGCGCGGCGGCTACGGCGGCGAGATTTCCGCCACCATCGCCGAGGAGATGTTCGACCTGCTCGACGCTCCCGTCGCAAGAATCGGCTCTCTCGACACCCCTGTCCCCTTCGCCCCCAACCTTGAGGCGTACTACATGCCCAACGACGTGGACATCGTGGTTGCCGCGAAGAAGATGTTCTAATTCATTTCCCGCCCTCCGGATTCCTGCCGAAGCAAAGGACACCCACAAACTGTGCTGCGGCTTTCTGCCGCAGCACAGCTTGTAAAGAGCGCGTAAGCACAAGCAAGGAGGAATGATCATGGCGTCCATAGGCATTATTGCAAATCCCCAGTCCGGAAAGGATATCCGGAGACTTGTGTCCTATGCCACCACCATTGACAACAACGAGAAGGTCAATATCTGCAAGCGCATCACCCTTGCCGCCTACGGCCTGGGCATCGAAAAGGCCGTGTATATGCCGGATACCTTCACCATGGGCTACAGCGTACAGTATCAGCTGGAGGACGACAAAATGCCCTGCTGTGAGATCGAGGTGCTCGACTTCCCCTTTGACGCCTCCATGATCGACACCATTGAGGCGGCCCGGCTCATGGAGGAGCGCGGTGTCGGCTGCGTGGTCGTGCTCGGCGGCGACGGTACCTCCCGCGCGGCTGCAAAGTCTCTGAAGAAGACCCCGATGCTGTCCATCTCCACCGGCACCAACAACGTCTACCCCCAGATGATGGAGGGCACGGTCGCCGGCATGGCCGCCGCGGCCACCGCCCTGATGGACGACCCCTATGACGTCTGCATCCACGACAAGCGCATCCAGGTCTTCGTCAACGGCGTATACCGCGACATGGCCCTGATCGACGCGGTGATCTCGGACGACGAGTTTGCGGGCGCCAAGGCCATTTGGGATCCGAAGAAGATGAAACACATCATCGTCTCCCGCTGCCATCCGGCGTCCATCGGCTTTTCCGCCGTGCCCGGCGCCTACCACATTGTGGAGGACAGCGATCCCTTCGGCTATGCCGTGGCCCTGGGGGAGGAGGGCATCCCGGTCAAGGCACCCATCGCAGCCGGCATCCTCACGCCCATGTTTATCAAGGACAAGCGCCAGCTTGCCCTGGGTGAAAAGTACACGGTCGTTGCGGACAAGCCCTGCATGATCGCCCTTGACGGCGAGCGCGAGGTCAAGCTCTTCGCGGGAGATCAGGCGGACTTCATTGTCACGGACGACGGCCCGTGGCGCGTCCTGCCGCGCAAAGCGCTGTCGAAGGCACAGAAACTCGGCTGGTTCAGGGCGTAAGCCCTTTTTCGATATAACACACTTCAATGATAATATACAAGGAGGATTGTTATGGCTAAAGTAGTCGTAATGCCCAAGCTGGGTCTGACCATGACGGAGGGCACCGTCAGCAAGTGGCTGAAAAAGGTCGGAGACGAGATCAAGTCCGGCGAGCCGTTCTTCGAGGTGGAGACCGACAAGCTCACCAACACCATCGAGGCCAACACCGACGGTGTGGTGCGCCACTTCTTTGTGGAAGAGGGCACGACGGTCCCCGTGCTGGACAAGGTCGCCATCATTGCCGCTGCGGATGAGGATATCAGCGCCCTGCTGGGCGGCGCCCCCGCTGCCGCCGCCGCGCCTGAAGCCCCTGCCGCCGCCGCTCCCGCCGCTTCTGCGGCTCCGGTCAGAGCGCCGGGCGAGCGCGTCGTCGCCGCTCCCGCCGCCAAGAAGCTGGCCAAGGAGCTGGGTATCGACCTGGCCCTGGTCCCCGGCACCGGCCCCAACGGCCGCATCACCCTGGACGATGTGAAGAACTGGAAGCCTGCCCCCGCCGCCCCCGCTGCGGAGGAAGCTCCGAAGACCAAAGCCTCGCCGCTGGCGGCGGCGGTGGCCAAGGACCTGGGAATCGATCTGGATAAGATCGGCGCGAAGGACCGGGTCCTTGCCGAAGACATTCTCCGCTACCTGGAGAGCACCCGCGAGAAGGCACCCGAGGAAGCCCCGCGGGAAGAAGTCGTCCCGATGAACGGCATGCGCAAGGCCATTGCCAAGAACATGCTCAACTCCCACATGACCAGCCCCACCGTCACGGCCAACCTCTCTGTGGACATGAGCGCCATGAAGGCTTACCGGGAGCAGCTCAAGGCCAAGGAGATCAAGGTCAGCTACACCGACCTGCTGGTGAAGTTCATCGCCAAGGCGCTGACGGAGTTCCCGCTCCTCAACTGCTCGGTGGAGGACAACAAGATCGTCTACAAGCACTATGTGAACATGGGCGTCGCGGTCGCCCTGGATAACGGCCTTGTGGTGCCGAACGTCCCCGACGCAGACAAGAAGAGCCTGACCGAGATCTCCAAGGAGATCAAGGAGCTGGCAAAGCTGGCCCGCGAGGGCGGCCTGCCCATGGAGAAGCTCCGGGGCGGCACCTTCACCATCACGAATCTCGGCATGTACGGGATCGAGAGCTTCACGCCCATCATCAACCAGCCCGAAGTGGCCATCCTCGGCGTCACCACAATGGAGGACCGCGCGGTGGTCCGCGGCGGTGAGATTGTCATCCGCCCGATGATGACGCTGAGCCTGACCTTTGACCACCGTGTGGTGGACGGTTCCGTGGCGGCGGAATTCCTGCAGAGAGTCAAGGCCCTGCTGGAGAATCCCGCGCTGATGCTTGCGTAAGGGAGGAGAAAAACAATGGCAAAAGTAGTCGTAATGCCGAAACTCGGCCTGACCATGACCGAGGGCACCGTCAGCAAATGGCTCAAGAAGGTCGGCGATCCGGTCAAGTCCGGCGAGCCCTTCTTTGAAGTAGAGACCGACAAGCTCACCAACACCATCGAGGCCAACGCCGAGGGTGTCCTGCGCCACATTTTCGTGGAGGAGGGCGTGACCGTCCCCGTGCTGGACAAGGTTGCGATCATTGCCGCGGCGGATGAGGACATCAGCGGTCTTGTCAGCGCGGCCCCCGCCGCCGCTGCGGCTCCTGCCGCCGCTGCCGCGGCAGCTCCTGCGGGAGAGGCCAACAGCGTCCTGGTCATCGGCGGCGGCCCCGGCGGCTATGTGGCTGCCATCCGCGCCGCGCAGCTGGGCGGCAAGGTCACCATCATCGAGCGGGACTCCTTCGGCGGCACCTGCCTCAACCGCGGCTGCATGCCCACCAAGGCCATGCTCCACACCTCCGAGATCTATGAGGCCGCCACAAGCAGCGCTGGCATCGGCATCATCGGCAAGGACGTGGCAGTGGACTGGGAGAAGGTCCAGGGCTTCCGCGCCGGCGTCGTGGAGAAGCTCACCTCCGGCGTCAAGGCCCTGCTGCGGCTCAACAAGGTCACCTCCGTCACGGGCGAGGCCGTCTTCACCGGCCCCAAGACCGTCAAGGTGGGCGACAAGGAATACAGCGCCGAGAAGGTCATCATCTGCTCCGGCTCCTATCCCATCATTCCGGGCATCCCCGGCCTGAAGGGGAGCAAGGCCACCATCGACTCCACCGCCTGCCTGTCCCTGGACCACATTCCCGAGAGCATGGTGGTCATCGGCGGCGGCGTCATCGGCCTGGAGCTGGGCAGCGTCTACCGCCGCTATGGCTCCAGGGTCACCGTGGTCGAGATGCAGCCGCGGGTGCTGCCCCTGATGGACGGGGAGCTGACCATGCTTTGTGAGGCCAAGCTCCGGGGCGAGGGTCTGGAGATCCTCACCTCCACCTCCGTCGTTTCCGTGGAGGATACCGGCAAGGGCGCGAAGGTCAAGGTCAAGGGCCCCGACGGGGAGAAGGTCCTGGATGCCGAGAAGATCCTGGTGGCCGTCGGCCGCGGCCCCAACACCAAAGACCTCGGCCTGGACAAGGCGGGCATCACGGTCAAGGACGGCTTCATCCAGACCAACGAGAAGCAGGAGACCAATGTCCCCGGCGTCTACGCCGTGGGCGACTGCACCGGCAAACTCATGCTTGCCCATGCGGCCATGGCCATGGGCGAGGTGGCGGCGGAGAACGCCATGGGCGGCGACCGCATCTTCAAGCCGGAGATGAGCCCCTCCTGCGCCTATGTCGGACCGGAGTTCGCAGGCGTCGGCTACACCGAGGAGCGGGCCAAGGAGCTGGGCATCGCCTATAAGGTCGGCAAGTTCCCCACCAGCGGCAGCGGACGCAGCCTGGTGGCCGGACACACGGACGGCATGATCAAGATCCTGGCGGGCGAGAAGTACGGCGAGATCCTGGGCGTGCATATCCTGGCCCCCAGCGCCACGGAGCTGATCGAAGAGGCCGCCCTCGCCATCAAGCTGGAGTGCACCGTCAAGGAGTTCGTGGAAACCATCCACTGCCATCCCACCGTGGCCGAGTCCGTGCGTGAGGCGGCGCTGAACATCGACAAGAAGGCCATTCATATTCCCAATAAATAAGGAGGAGACACATCATGTTGGTTGCAGCTTTCATTTTCCTTGCGCCGGGCGCGGATCCGGCAATCCACCGCAAGACCGTTGAGACCCCGGGCGTGGCGCTCACGGCTATCGGTGTGGAGACCATCGACCAGGCGGTGGCGGTCGCCAAGGAAATGGCGGACGCCGGATGCGGCGCCATCGAGCTCTGCGGCGGCTTCGGCATCCAGGGCACGGCGCTGATCGACAAGGCGGTGGCGGGCAAGGCCCGCATCGGCGCGGTCCGCTTCGACCTGCACCCCGGCCTTGACAACAAGAGCGGCGACGAGATTTTCCTGTAATTGAGAAAAGCAGGGAGCTTCCGGATTTCGGAAGCTCCCTGCGGCGAAAAAGGAGAGATCGGCATGGATGAGATCCGCGACAAAAACGCCGAGGGCGAAATCCTCGACATCTATACCCCACAACACGAGCGCACCGGACGCAGTGTGCGCCGTGGCGATCCCATCACCGGGGACGATCGCCTGCTGGTCGCCCATGTGTGCGTGCTCAACGGAAAGAATGAGTTGCTCTGTCAGCTGCGGTCCACGGCCAAGGGCCACTACGGCGGCCGCTGGGATCTGACCGCCGGGGGCTTTGTCCTGAGCGGGGAGGACCCCGAAATCTCCGCGCTGCGGGAGCTGGAGGAGGAGATGGGCCTTGCGCTGAAGCCGGAGGATCTGCGCTTCGTGTTTACCGAGCCCTTCTCGTATGTGCTGGACGATTACTTCCTGGCCCGGGCGGAGGCGGACCCCGCGGCGCTCACCCTGCAGGAGGACGAGGTGGCCGACGCGCGCTGGTTCAGTCTGGATGAGGTCACCGCCATGATCGCCGACGGACGCTTCGTGGATTACCCCATTGAGGGCATCCGCCGGGTCTTCGCGCTGGCCGCGGCGCGGTAGAAGGGGAGGGACTTCATGTTAATTCTGGTGTGCAATGTGGGCAGCACGTCCCTGAAATACAAGCTCTTTGACATGCCGTGCACGGACATTCTGGTGGAAGCAAAAACCGAGCGCGTCGGCCGCAATGACGCGATCTTTACCTATCGAAACAACCAAAACGGCTTTTCGGAAAAGCTGGAGGGACTCTCCGTTCCCGGCTATGCGGACGGGATCCGGCTGTTTCTGCGCTATCTGCTGGGCGAAAAGTCCGGCGCGCTCAAAAGCATGGACGAGCTGGAAGCCATCGGCTTCAAGACCGTGCTGGCGAAAGGCTACTACGGCGTGCACGAGCTGACAGACGAGGTCCTCGCCGCCATGGAGGCTTATGTCACTGTGGCGCCGGCGCACAATCCGCCCTATATTGAGGCGATCCGCGTGTTCCGCTCCCTGCTTCCGGACAAGCTGATGGTGGGCTGCTTTGAAACGGCGTTTCACACGACCATTCCGCTGTCCCGCCGGATCTACGCCCTGCCCTATGAGTGGTACGAACAGTACGGCATCTGCCGGCTGGGCTACCACGGCGCGTCTCACGGCTATATTGCCCGTCAGATCCGAAAGCGCGCGGGCGAACACTTCCGGCTGATCTCCTGCCACATGGGCGGCAGCGGATCCATCTGCGCCATAGAAGACGGAAAGTCCGTGGACACCTCCTTCGGCTTTTCCCTGCAGACCGGCATTCCCCACGCCAACCGGGCCGGGGACATGGACGCCTGTGTGATCCCCTTCCTGCTGACCCAGGGGCTGACCATGGACCAGATCATGGAGGGAATCGGCAAAAAGGGCGGACTGCTGGGTATCTCCGGCGTCAGCAACGATTTGCGGGATATTCAGGATGCCGCCGAGAACGGCAATGAGCGGGCCGCCCTTGCCATTGACGCTTTCTGCGATTCGGTGGTGAAATACATCGGCGCGTTTTACGCGGAGCTTGGCGGCATGGACTATCTGGTTTTTACCGGCGGCATCGGGGAAAACTCCGTGCTCGTCCGTGAAAAAATCTGCTCGCGCCTTTCCTGCCTCGGTGTGAAGTTTGACCGGGAAGCCAATCTGGCTGTTCGCGGAGAGGGCAGGATTTCAACATCGGATTCGCCTGCGGAGGTTCTGGTGCTTCCCACCAATGAGGAAGTCGGCATCGCGCAGATCATCCACGAAAAGGTCTCGGCGGGAGAACTGAGCCCCTAAGCCGCTGCAGAGACCGTTCCGACAAAACAAAAGGAGGCGCTCAACATGTGGAAAAGATATCTTGTTGAAATCGGCTATGGAGCCGATCTGCACGGGATGGATGGCATGGAGGCCGCTGCGCGCGCGGTCAGGGACGCCGTGTCCCACTGCTGCATGTGCGGCCTGGTGGAGACGCTGGGGGTCAAGGATCTGCGGTCTGAGATCCGCGTCAGCATGAAGATCGGCGCGCCGAATCCGGACAGTATTGACCCGGAGCCGCTGAAGAAGCTGCTGATCACCGACAATGTGGACGTGGAGGTCGTGCAGGGCGGCATGATGCTCAACGGAATCCACCGGGATGAGTTCGGGGAAGGGGATCAGATCATGATCGTGATCGCCGGACTGACCGTGTATGTGAAGGCCTGAAGGAAAGTGGGAGATGCGCGGAACACAGAACGGAGAGAGAGGAGCCTGAAAGCCTATGGAGCCGCCGATACAGGTCACCCTTGCGGCAAACGCCGGCGTTCTGCTGCGGGTCCGGAATACGTCCATTCTGATTGACGCGCTCTTTGCAGATACTTCCGGCTGCGGGCTGTCGCCGGAGACGAGGGAAAGGCTCATGTCCGATCTCCCGCCTTTTGACGAAGTGGATTACGTGCTGTTTACGCACCTGCACGAGGACCATTTCTCCGAGGACATGACCCGGACTTTTCTCCGTCGTCACACGGTGAAGGGGCTGATGCTCCCCGTGTCGGAGCGATTGGAGCGGCAGGGCTTTTTTGATTTTGTGAGAGAGACCGGAACTCCTTGTTCTGTTTTGTCCGGCCAGATCGTGAAAACCGTTTTTACTCTCTCGGACGAGGTGCAGGTTTCTGCGTTCCGGACCCTGCACCTGGACGAGAAGTACCACTACGTCCTGCACTTTTGCTATCTGATCGCCTGCGGGGGAAAAAGGCTCTTGTTTACATCGGATGCAGACTATACCCGGGAGACGTTTTCTTTTCTTGGGGAAGAGCCGCTGCGGGCCGCCTTTGTCAACCCCCTGTTCTTCAGCGATCTTCAGCGCAGGCGTTTCTTTCACGGCACGCTGCCGGCGGAGACGATCGTCGTGTATCATCTGCCGTTTCCGGCGGGAAACGGGGAACAGCTCCAACAGATGTTTTCCCGGAGCCTCCGTGCCTGGCCGGAGAGCGGACCGCCCGTCATTGTACTCGACCGGGAACTTCAAACAATTATGCTGTAATACGGCAAAGAGCCCGCCAAAAGGCGGGCTCTTTGCCGTATGGTGCGATTGTTCATAACGTATCTGTCGTTTTCTCCCCACAGACCAAATCGGAGGACCCCCGTGAGTCCTCCGGTTTGGAAAGGAAGAAGGATTCAGCGGATGTGCAGTTTCCGCGGCTCTTACGCAAACCGCGGAAACGAAACGGAGCTGAGTTCTTCTGACGTGTTGGCCGGACTCGAATCCCCTGCGGGGATTGGGCGGCTGCGCCGCCGTCGCCGGAACCGGCCTGCGGCCGACCGGCGCGAGATTGGCACCATCGACACCAAGAGGCCCGGGCCTCTTGGTGCGAGTGTTCATAACGTACTTGATAAAACATCAATGATCACTGAATAAGGTTCTTCCCGCCAAGACATCTGCAAAAAAGCCACACTTTTACGAGTGTGGCTTTTCTTGTTTTAAATACTAAATCCAAAGCATACATAAGCAAGCCTCACCAGAAGCCTGCTCTAAAACAATTCATTTCAAAAAGGAGGTATCAAAATGAAACGCTCAAAGATCATCGCTGTGATGAACCAGAAAGGTGGTGTTGGAAAGACAACGACCACCATCAACTTAGGCGTAGGTCTCGCAAACGCCGGCCATCATGTTCTTTTAGTCGATGCAGATCCACAAGCCAGTCTAACTGTCGCACTGGGAATGAAGGCTCCTGACGAACTTCCTGTAACCCTCACAGATGTTCTGCGCGCTGTCGCTAACGACCAGGCTCCGCCCAATGGATATGGAATCATTCATCATTCTGAAGGAGTGGATGTCCTTCCAGCAAGCATCGAACTATCTGCTTTTGAGGTCAACATGATCGGGATGATGAGTCGTGAGTACATCTTACGCGATGCACTCACGCCACTGAGAGAAAAATACGATCATATTCTGATTGATTGCATGCCCTCTCTTGGGATGCTCTGTATCAATGCGCTCACTGCCGCAGATAGCGTCATCATCCCCACACAGGCAAGTTACTTGTCAACGAAAGGGCTTTCTCTTCTTCTCGGCTCCATCGCAAGGGTGCGTCGTCAGATCAACCCCGCCTTAAAAGTTGATGGTGTTCTCCTAACAATGGTAGACCAGCGCACAAACAATGCGCGGGCAATCACCGCAGCACTCCGCGCCACTGCTAATCAGTTGCCGGTATTTGAGACCGAGATCCCCTTCTCAGTGCGTGCTGCCGAAACGGCATTAGAGGGTAAAAGCATTTACGCTCATGATGCCAAAGGCAAAGTAGCTGCTGCCTATGCCGCATTGGCAAAGGAGGTGATGGCACATGAGCAGCAAGAACCCCATCGACCTCGGTCTGACCAGCTCTCTCGATGAACTATTTATGGATGAGCAAGGTAGAAAGGAAAACCAACTTCCGAAGATCTACGACATTCCCTTGTCGGAAATCGACGATTTTCCGGATCACCCCTTTCATGTCCGCAACGATGAGGACATGGATCAGCTCGTCGAGAGTATCAAAGAACGTGGCATCATCACTCCTGTCATGCTACGGAAAAAGGAGGATGGACGATATGAGATGGTTTCCGGACACCGAAGGAAGCGCGCGTGTGAACTCGCCGGCATGGAAACAATCAAGGCCGAAATCCGAGACCTCTCTCGGGACGACGCCATCCTGCTGATGGTGGATTCCAATCTACAGCGAACAACTATCCTTCCGAGTGAAAAAGCCTTTGCGTATAAGATGAGGCTAGATGCAATGAGGCATCAAGGAAAACGCACAGATTTGACTTCTGTGCCAGTGGCACAGAAGTCAACATCAAGAGAAGAGCTTGGGAAGCTGGTTGGCGAAAGTCAAGATCAAGTGCGGAGATATATCCGACTTACCAATCTCACCCCCGGACTTCTGGAACTCGTAGAT
>JAEEGH010009709.1_pt1 | contig 22343 bp, 18 predicted proteins | sample 9134181 | NCBI WGS metagenome assembly JAEEGH01 (sample SAMN16246544, study PRJNA631951) | gut metagenome | biome: gut microbiome; feature: rumen; material: DP-attached | host: Bos | place: Iran: Karaj | collected 2018-10
GCAGTGGACAACCGCATCGTATCAGGCTGACGATGGAAACGGTGGCTTCATAACGATAGAAACAGGCTACAAGACAAGCGGACTGGCAGAACTTATCAAGGCTTCGACTTCCAATATTGACAGCGACACGCTGAAAAAGACAGTTGAAGAAGTTGAAAGCGCATTGTCGGTAACTTGGTCGTGCGATGCAAACGGCACGGTATATGCCAACTGCGACACTGCACTGATAGAGGCTTCCGACATAGCACAAGCCGACAAGTTCCTGTACTACGAACTTGCTACGCCTGTAATCATCGAAACAGAAATGACAATGGAATATTCCGCTTCCGATATGGGAACGGAACGCTTCATCGGCACGAGCGTAGCACCATCGGCAGTAGCAATATGCTACTCTCCAAACCTTATCGACGCATTGCGTAACCTTGCAGCATCTGGCGTAACATTCTCGCAACGGGGAGTGGCTACATCTGGCGTTTACTACGGCACACGCAGCACTGCAAACTGGAACGGCAATGTTTCACTCAACTTCAACAATGCTGTGGCAAATACCATAGTCGCAACCTTGCAGGGCGATGCTGTTGTTGACCTCTCGGACGGTGGCGACAACCCTTTCCGCGTCCAGATAGAGCTGAGGCAGGACGCTACTGGCGGTAGAAGCTTGTCGTTTACCCACAACGGAGTAGATAACAAGGTTTACAACTACAACGACACTGATTTTGCTCTTGGTACAGGCTCGCAGAGGTGCATACTCACCCTGCTCTGGAACGGAGAGAACTGGGGATTCACTGCAACTGCATTTATAGACGAATTATAGATTTGAATAATTAAAATTTTATATATGGCAACAAGACCTTTAAAATGGAGAACAAGATATACATCTGGCTATACTTATGTTGATAGCGAGTTTGGATCCAATGTTTTTGGAAATGGTTCGATGCAGAAACCTTATGCAACATTAAGCAAAAAAACTGATGCCAATATTATATGTCGCGGATATTTCAGCGAGAATGTTAATAAGAATGGTTTTAACAGCGGAAAAAGCATCAATGGCGACTATTATGGTGCTGCTGTATTCGATGGAAATCTTACAGGCACTGTGTATGGCTGGTGGCTTAATAATATGATAATTAAGAACGACTTATCCCTCGTAGCGAGCGACCTCGGGGGCGTGGGTGCTTCCACCCTTGCGAGCGGTGTTGGCGATGCGCAGTATGTTTACGGGGTGTGCGGTTCGCGTGTCCTTGTTCATAACTCGTGCCTGTATATGGGAACGATAGGCGGTCATTCAAGATGCAAGCATATTGTGTACTCAAAGATAGTGCCAGCAAGCGGTGCGTATCTTGTCGGTCTTGGTAATGGAAACTACAGCCCATCAATAGACCAATGTACGATATATGGAATCCCAATCGAGAACAGAAGAAAATCAATATACGGCAATCCGTTTGTCATCAATTCGCTGTTTGGCAAGACAGGAATGATTGCAAACGACACCACCAAGTTCACAGACTGCATTTTTGCAGCCGACTGCAAGTGGTACTGGTTCCCGTCGGCTGGCTACACGCCAGCGGCGGAGGAACTGGTGATAACGGGGGAAACGAGCGCGGAGCGCGAGGCTTCGCTGAAAGCGGCAATGGCAGCAAAGGGAACATCGGCAGTCACTTTCACAAGGTGTATTTTCTCGACAAAGACGAGCGACGAGCTGATGAACAATCCAGAACATCTTGATTTCACACTTCGTCCGACAAGCGAAGCAATCAGAACGCTTGTCACATCGAATGGATGTCTGTATCTCGGTGCAATGCCTCCAGCAATCGCACTGCCGATTATGGACGACAGCACAGGTGTAGCAGGAACTTGGGACGAAAGGAGCATTGATGGCTGTTTCGAGGTTGTGAACAACAATATCTGCGTGAATTATCAGGAAATTGAGAACGGAGGACGAATGATGTCGAAGATTGTCAAGCTGAATCCGTCCGAGGTGCAGGTTGACGGCTTGTTTTCATTGCCGACGCTTCCGTACAAGAGGCTCGATATGAAACTTACTTCGTTGACATCGCTCCTTGACTTTACCAATGCGGTTTCGGCTGGCAATACTCTTCCGATTGGCTGGTACAGGGTTCGCGGAAATGTGACATATAACGGTACTGTGTTCAATAATTCTGCTGTAATATATGTTACTGCTGCAAATACTACTTTCTCCGACAATGCAGAAAATTCGGTGCTTATCCCTGTGGTAGAGCCAAACACTATGGACACGCTATATTGCCGATGCAGACAGACTGTATATGCGCGTGTAGGCGTGGCTGACGACTTGCAGACTGGCGGCGTTTATCTGAACGACGGCGAATATCCAATTACTTACCGTAGTCGCACTATTGCCGTGGGAGAGAGCTTTGTCGCTATGAACACCACCGACAAGTTTACCTGCTCCGACGACAGTTCGCAGACAATAGCGGTGATGTTCGACGATACGCGCGTACCGTCTGCCGAGTGGATTCCTGCGCAGACATTCGGAGAATACTTTGTTTCAAAGAAATCTGGAGCAATCGAACACGACGACTACGGCGTTCCGCTGGCTTCGGGCAACTACCTTGCACACATACCGTCGGCTGACGGCGGATATTCCGACCGTCTGAAAAAGAACATCATCAATCAGGTGTATGTTCAGTTTGCCCTGTTTGCAAAGTATTACGGTCAGACTACATCGTCACAAAATATAGGAGAATAGGATTATGCAGTTGTACGCTACAGTATCGAGGGTTTATGGTTCGGTTGCAGATATGCCTGCAAGCTCAAAGGCGCGTGTAGGCGTATGCTATGCAACAGACGACTGCGGACTGTACTATTACGATGAAACTAACAGCGTATGGACACTTGATTCATATATGTACGAGCCTGTAGGCGGAGAAGTGATGTTTGCCTATTCGGAGAATTGCTACTACCGCTACAATGGTTCTGAATGGCTGAAGCTGCCTGTTGTCGTAAACTCGGCAAGCCTCGGAATGAGCGAATTTGACTTCCACGATGAGCAGAACATACTTGTTCATTCGTCAAGTCTTGGAATGAGCGAGTTTGATTTTCACAACGAGCATAATATACTCGTGCATTCGGTAAGTATGGAGTTTAGAGGCAAGGACGACGGCAATATTGATGTGATTGGCTTTGGAATGGAATAGAATGGTGGTGATTTTAGAAAATATTGAAAGGCTTTCCGTTAGCAGCGACCTCGGGGGCGTGGGTGCTACCAACAACAACAATGCGAACAATGTTGGCAATGCACAGTATGTTAACGGGGTGTGCGGTACAATCCTAATGAAAGCAATACCTGACGGTAAGCCTTGCGGAAACGCAGAAAATAAAGAATGTGAATTTTTGCGAGTAGCTACGGCGAAAGTTGAAGGATTTAGGACACGAAATTTTAATTAAACACAATATAACAATGAAGCGGTACGGCGGAGATTTGTGGGACAGGATTACAAGCATTGACAACCTCGAAAGGGCTGCCAATGCCGCTTTCCGTGTCCAAAGGGACAACGCCCAGAAGTGTTACTTCGCACAGCACCGCGACGAGCAGTTGCGCGAAATACAGCGTCAGCTCCTCGACGGCTCTTTCGAGTTCACACCCTTGCACAAGTTCAAGGTGTATGAACCGAAGGAGCGCATCATACATTGCCCCAACTTCTATCCCGACAAGATTGTCCACCACGCGCTTATTGATGTGCTAAAACCTTACATAATAAGCAAGTACATCAACGACACTTACGGAAGCATAAAGGGGCGCGGACTTACCAAATGCGCAAAAAAGATTATCGACAACCGCAACAAGTTTGCCGACTGGTATTTCGTGCAGATAGATGTAAGGAAGTTCTACCAGTCGATAGACCACGATGTGGCAAAGGCAGCCGTTGCACGGGTATTCAAGGACAAGCGCATCCTCGACCTGTTCGGCAAGGTTATCGACCGCCACGACGAGGGGCTTGCCATAGGCGTTTATCCGAGCCAGTACATTGCCAACCTCATACTGTCGCAGGTTGACCACTTTGCAAAGGAGCAACTGCACCTGAAATGGTATTTCCGCTATATGGACGACATTGTGTGCTTCGTGCCGACAAAGGACGATGCCCACCGCCTGTTGTCGTCGTTGAGGAGTGCAATAGAGGGTCTGGAACTTAACATAAAGCCGAGTGCCAGGATTGCGCCTTTCAGTTACGGGATAGACTTCATAGGCTTCAAGTTCTATCCTACGCATACATTGTTGCGCAAGCGCATAAAGCAGCGTATGAAACGCAAGTCGCTCCGAGTTGACCGCCGAAACGGTACTGACGAGGACTGGCTCACAGCGTTAGCACCCTACTGGGGCTGGTGCAAGATAGCCGACTGCAAGCACCTTTGGAAAACACTGAAAAAGGAAAGGATTATGGAGTACAAGCGATTGAGCGAGATTAAGACTTCAAATTTCGGCTTTGGACTGCCGAAAGAATTAAGGATAAGCATTAACGACCTTATTGGCAAGGATATAATCTTCTTTGGCTGGAAGGAAGTAGTTGTAAAAGGCGACAATAAATCGAGGTTAAGTTCGCATTTCCCGAAAACGATGCCGACATCCGCTATTTTCTTACAAACAGCAGAATTATAAGGGAACGGCTACAGAACATCGAGGACAAGGACTTTCCGTTCATTGCAACGGTAAAGAAGAAAACAGGCAAACAAGGTAGTTATATGTGTTTTGAGTAAATAATGGAGATTAAGAATATGGAACAATTTAAGGATTTTTTCGTCACGGCAAGTCCGCAACTCATAATGGTTGCGGTGATATATGTGCTGGTACTTGCTGTTATATTTCTTGACTTGTGGTCGGGAATACGCAAAGCCAAGAAGCGCGGAGAATATCGCTCATCGGCAGGTCTGCGCAGGACGATTGATAAAATCTGCCGTTATTTCAATATGCTACTCATTGTAACTATTATTGATATGGTGCAGATGATTGCTATTTATTCGCTAAACACACAATCAACGGCAATGCTACCAACTCTACCGATATTCACATTTATCGGAGCAATGTTCGCTTGCTTTATTGAGTTGAAATCCGTTTGGGAGAAAAACGACAAAAAGGAGAAAGCCAAGATGCAGGAAACTGCCAAACTGATTCAAACCTTATTGAAGGACAAGGACACAACCGAACATCTTACGGCTTTTCTTGCATATCTAAACGAAAACAAAAAATCATCAACAGTTAAAACTATAAGCAATGAAAACATCGACTAAAATCATTCTTTGGGGATTAGGAATTTTAGGTCTTGGTACTGGCGGAGTCTTAATCTACAGGCATTTTAAGAAGAAAAAAGCTGCTGCTGAAATTCCGCAGGACAATACCTACACGCCAACAACCTACACGCCTACTGAAACACCGACTTATACAGAACCATCGGCATCGGCAGCACCAGCGCAAAGCACAAGCAAGCCGACAGCAACATCATCGGGTTCTGGCGAAAGCCAAACTGTAACAGCCGTTCAGACAAGCACGGCAAAGGTTGATTATTCTTTTAACAAAAGCGCAAAGACCATAACGATATCGCTTACAACGGCAAGCGGTAACCAGACCAAAACCTACAAGCTGTCAAATGTGGCAGCCGTTCAGCGTTACATTGTTTCGGCAATGCCCGAATCGGAGGCTGAAATGAAGAACAACAAGTCGAAAAAAGCCGATGACGGCATACTTGGCGCGACTACGGCAAAATGGTTTGTCGCTCTTGTTGTCAAGGGCTTGCAGTCGCCTACAATAATGCCACAGTTGTTGGCTCAAATGGCAAAACTTGGAATAACGGCATCATAAACATTACAACTATGACAAGCAGACTTAAACAGATACTAATTGCGACAGCCGTCTTTGTGGTGCTTTCTGCAACTTGTGCCGTACTTGGCAGCCTTTATGTGGCGGAACGCAACAAGTACGAAAGGCAGCAGCGCAATGTTATTGCACTAACCACTGAAGCCGATACGCTACGCACGCGCAACGGTCAGTTGGCTCTCGACAACGGAGTGCTACAGTTGCAAGTGCGCGAACTGCGTGACGGTGCAGTACCGGAACTGGAACGCGAGATTGAGAACCTGCGCCTGAAGCTGCGCCGCGTGGAATCGTATTCGACGACTGTGGTTCTTACCACCGACACGCTCACAGTGGAACGCACCGACACTCTTGTCGTCCGCAACACCGATACCGTCCGCATACTGCAATTCGACTACAGCGACGAATTTACACATATAAGCGGATACAGCGACAACGACACTGCACTGCGCATATCCTACGCCACAACCGACAGCATCGTGCAGGTTGTGTATCGAGGCAAGCGCACGAAGTGGTGGCGAATATTCAGCAAAAGACCGCTGCACCAGCGAATTTATAGCAAGAATCCAAAATCGACCATAAAGTACAACGAAACAATATTCATAACTAAATAGTTTTTTGGCAACCGCTGTACTTTTCGGGATTTTTTTCGGCGGTTGCATTTTTTTTGAAAAGGAGATTAAGAAATGGCAACAATATCAGGCAAAACAAACTACGGATTGATTGACTACTGTAGGAAGCAGCTCGGAAAACCCTACTGGTGGGGAACATCAGGGCAAATATCAACGCGCCCATTGCTTCAAAGCCTACGCAAGCTCTATAAGAGCCAGTACGAAAAGCCGATGTACGCCAATGCAGAATCGCAACTTGGCGTTAAGGTTCACGATTGTATGGGACTTATTGAGGGTTATTTCTGGTCGGACGATCCAAATAGCGCAGCAAAATATAACAGCAATGGTTTTGCTGACACAACAGCAGACCGTCTATTAGCATCGGCAACGGAGAAAGGCGACATATCAACAATTCCAGAGATACCCGGATTGTCGGTTCACATGAAAGGTCATGTTGGCGTTTACGAGGGCAACGGAATGGTTATCGAGGCTCGCGGACACGAATACGGTGTAGTCCGTACCAAACTCAACGAAAGACCGTGGACGGCTTGGGCTAAGATTGCGCAACTGGAGTACCAGACACCGCAACAAGCGATTGCCGAAAAAAAAAACATAAAACCGCAAAAACAGTACTGCGCTGGATTGCGATAATCGGCGGAACGGCACTACTGGCAACAGGCGGAATAATCGCATATAGATTTTGGAAAAACGGAGATTGAATTATGGCGACACAGGCACAGAAACAAGAATTTATACAGCGAATGTGGCAAGCAATCCTTAACAACCGCCACCGCTTGCAGGGATTGTTTCCTTCGGTAATTATTGCACAAAGCGGTTTTGAGAGTGGCTGGGGACAGGACGGCATAGCCAAGAACCACAACAACTACTTTGGATTCAAGGTAGGCAGTGGGCGAATATACAGCGACCGCTGGAACGAAGCCAACGGAAAACGCTCGTTCAGCACCAAGACAAACGAGTATTACAACGGCAACAAGACCACAATAAAGGACAGTTTCCGCGTGTACGACAATATGGAAGATTCGCTTGTCGATAGGAACGCGCTTGTGCAGACCATATACAAGTCGGCACTGTCGGCGCGTACACCTTTGGAGCAACTGACGGCTCTGAAGAATGGCGGATATTCCACCAGTCCCACCTACGACACGGAACTGTGGGCGCAGATAAAGCGCGACGGACTTACAAAATACGATGAACTCCTTCAGCTGGCACTTGCCGAAGATGCAAAAAAAAAATCTGCCAAAGCCCAGAATAAGCCCAATTCCACCGCTAAAACTGGACTTGAGAAAAAGGAACGGAAACTCAAATGGCACATCGGACTGATTGTGTTAGGTTCGCTTGCTTTGGCTGGAACTGCTGGATATGTAATATGGAGGAACTGGAATGAAAAATAACTCACTCAACTGCATAACAAAATTTATAGATAAAATTATGTCAACAATCAAGAAATCAACCAAAAAAGACCGCAAAGAAGTCCACGCCAAGGCAAAGACCACTACGGCAAAGAAAACGCGCAAGCCAACCGAAAAGCAACTGGAAGCATTGAAAAAGGCTCGTGAAGCTCGTGAAGCTCGTGCAGAAGCAAAGAAAGCCGAGCAAAAAGCGACAAAGGCAAAAGCAGAAGCAAAGAAAACCATTGCAAAAGCAAAGGCAACCGCCAAGAAAGTAAAGGCATCTGCCAAAAAGTCAATCAAAAAGGCACTTACCAGCGCAAAGAAGCAGGTTCGCAAGACTGTAAGCAAGGCTACAACCAGCACACGCAAGCGCATTACCAAAAGCACCAAAGCAATCATCGACCGCACAGCAAAATCCCTGAAGAAAAAGGGTCTGGCTGGCGAATTTTCCGAGTTGGAGGCAGTAAATATGTTGTTCTTCTATATGTGGAATGATTGGTGTCAAGACGAATGTCTAAAGATATTCGGCAACATTATGGGCAACCACTTCTGGTCAAAATGGAATCTATATGCAGGTCAGCAGAATACCGTTATGGGCGGTTTCGAATCGCTGTGGGCTTCGATGACCGATGATAACAGGGAGAAACTTTTGAACAGGGCTATCGAGGTGCAGTCGAAAAAACGACACAGATAATTTCTGCAACTACTTGCATAATTCCTAAAAAGTGCTTATACTTGTCCCATTGAAACGAAATAGTAATGCTAACTAAAGGGAAATGACATACCACACACTTAAAGCACTGAAACGGCGATATTTAGTCGTTACCGAAAATCGGGCAGTCTCAAATTTGAGATTGCCCGATTTTTTTTGTACCACTTTCAAAGTGAAAATCGGTTGCCGTTTTTCTGGACATAATCGGGAGGAAAATCAATGAAAAAACTTTCAGAGTACACAATAGCAACCAACTGTGCAGACATTGTTGACTGCCAGGACGGAGTTGCTGAAATCCGCGAGGAAATAGACCGCCGCTACCGCCATAAGCAGGATGTTCCGCTTTACTTCTATTCTCGGCTCGACAAACTGGAGAAAAAGCTGGAAAAACTGGCGATGAAAAACTACGGTATGTCGTACCGTGAAGCGGTAATAAAATTCGGCTACGACAATTTGAGAGGAATGGGAAAAACAAGCGATGAAGAAAAAATGAAAAAATCACTGAAATTCAAAGTCGGCGACTATATTGAGCATACGGCATCAGCACCGTTTTACCATAAAGTAACGGCAGTTAACGACCAGAACTATATCACCGAAACCTATGACTATGTAACTCACGAAAAGCGCGGTGTTTCCAAAGTTAGAATAGGAGCGCAGGAAGTATATCGGAAGATTGACAATCCGCATCCGGCAAACAAAGCCGATGGATGTTCCTTGTTTCGGTTCGCGCAGCACCTATCTTCGCAGTTCGACAACGGAGAATCCTTCGATTGGGCAAAGGTTCAGAAACTGGCCAAGGGGCTTGGTGTAAACTCTACACCGCAGGAACTTATGCAAGCCTGTGAAGTCGCTATTGTGATGTCGGCAAGGCGTATGATTTCTCAGCATAGCGAATGGTCGGCTGGTCAGTGCTTCGAGCAGATGAAACGCCTGTATTCACAGCAGCCGATTATAAGTACCAACAGTTCCGACAGTTTACGGTGGCAACAGTATTCAACACCTTGCCCTATTTCGTATCTTGCTGGCTTGTATGTGTCGCAGGGAAATCCGCAGTACGGTTTTTACGAACCGACAGCAGGAAACGGTATGCTTACCATCGCCTTGCCAGTCGGCAGTACAGTAGTAAACGAAATTGACCCTGTACGCTTCGAGAACCTGAAAAAAGCTGGCTATGCACAGACTTTCAATGGTGATGCTGTTGCACTTGCCAATTCGGAATACGCGCAGCGCAACTACAATGTGATTATGAATCCGCCTTTCGGCAATCTCAAGCAAAGCGAATACCTGTACCGGGACGGCAAGGTTGCCGACAACTCCGCAACCTACACATTCAAGAGGCTCGACCACAAGATAGCCGTGCTTTCGCTCGAAAAGTTTTTGGGCGACAATGGCGCAAGAGCAGCGATAATTGTCGGTGGAAAACTGGCTGCAAAGTACAACAAGGCTGACGATGAAGCATACTGGAACAAGCAGGGACGATTACAGGGTGCATTTGGCGACTTTATCAGTTATCTGAACCGTGCCTATCTCGTTGACGATATTTTCTACATCGACGGCAAACTTTATGCAAAGCATGGTACGCAGTTCCCAATTGTGCTGATTCTTGTGCGTGGCAGACGCAAGCAGTGGGATAGCGACCCTCTGTGCAAGTGGCGTACTTACGACAGCATAAAGGACAAGCCTGTGCAGTCGTTTGACGAACTTATGATTCGTATGCGCCCATACCTTGCCAGCAACGACCACGATGCACTATTGGAACGCCTTAACGCAAAACTGGTAAGGCTGGAAAAGATGAAGATTGAGGGTAATGTAGAACCCACAGCAGTACCAGAACCCGAATTGAAGCACAAATACGACATTGACGACAGTTTTCTTGACAAGGACAATAGCGTATGCACTATTGTTGACCGCTTTGTTAGCGATGGGAAAATAGGCTACTATCTGATGTACGACAAGGTGAGTGTTAAGCATCCAGTAATTGCAGAAGAAAACTGGCTCGATTCTATGAAAAAACTGCCGAACCCGAAATTCAAGATAGGTCAAATGATAAGATACCTTTCGTTGGGAGGCTGGAAAAACGGATATGTACGCAGTTATAGTTGGAGTAATCTTTTCGACACTTACACCTATGAGATAATATGTTTCTCTGGAGGAATGTCCTATGAAATTAAGGAATATAATATGTCTGAAATTTCTCTCGGCTACAGCGAGGAAAAATGTTATTCGATAAGTGAGCCTGTATGCAAGAAAGGCGACCTTATCAGGCACAGGAAAACAAAGAATACCTACACTGTAAGGCAAGTGTTGTTATACAATGTTGACCACAAGTATAAGAACCAGAGGTTTGGCGTTGGCGGAACAGTTGTAAAATCAAGTGCTTCGTACCTTTATTATGTCAGCGAACACCCAAGCCCATATAGCGAAAAGGAGTTTACAGTTGTAAACAAAGGGCTGGGCGAAACAGATGAGGAGTATAAGGAACGGCTTTTGGCATTTCTGACCGAAAATGCAGAACCGTTTAGGTTTAGGTATTTTAGCTGGAATACATACATTGAAGATTTTGGGACTGATGGAGAATGTGAAAGTCCTATCGGAACAATTATTGTAGATTATGACGATTTTGAGAAAATGCAAGTTCGGTTCAGGGAAAGATACTTTGGTCTTATAAAACCGACATTGCAAAGACCACTATTTATTATAAAACATCGTGAGCGTGATTTGTTTGTAAAGAGTTTTATTGATAAGAATACCAATACAATAATTTTCTTTTCGGTGGTAAAGAATGAAAATGGACAATTTGAATTAAGCTCAAATCACGAAAAGACATTGAACAACCTACTGAATAAAATAAGGGAAGGACAGATAACGCTGAATACTCAGCACTTTACAACGGCGCTGAACAGCCCCGACAAGCTGTTACCGAATTACCTTGTCCTAAGTGTCGGCTTTCCTTATCGTTGCAAAAGTAACTAAAAAATCAATAGTACAACAAAAAAACTTAAAAATATGAAACTTATTGAAATTTACGACAAGACTTTTCGCATAAAGGGTGATGCAAGCGTTTACTACTGCTTCGATGCCGACTGCGATATGAATATGAATGTAAAGGCGGTGCATTATGTACTCGCAAACTCAAACGGCACTCTGCCCGAAAACTGGACGGCACAGTACCAGTATGTTTTGCGTGGCGACAACATCCGCAGAATTGAACCGCTGGGCGATGCTCTCGGTATGCCTTATATGCCAGTGTCGAAAGGCGTTAATACTATGCACGCCAATACACCCGACAATATGGGCGGAATACACGAGGCTCTTGAAAAGCTGAAAGATGCCGTTGGTGGCGATGTTACCGCCTTTGTATGTGAAAGGCTGCAATGGAGCAGAAAGGAAATCAAGGACAAACTGTTTGGCGAACAGGTTGATGCTGTGGCTTTGGCAATCTACAACTTCGAGGCGCGAAACCAGACAATGATTGTAGGCGACCAGACAGGTATCGGCAAGGGCAGAATTGCATCAAGCATTATCCGCTACGCAAAGGTAAACGGCTATATCCCTGTGTATTGCACCGAAGCTGCTAACCTTTTCAGCGACAACTACCGCGATATGCGCGACATCGGCTGTGGCGACTATGTTCCGTTCATCATCAACAACAAGGAAAGCAAGTCGAACATTATGTACCTCGATGAGAACGACAACGAGGTGGTTGTTTACAGCGCAATGGAAAACGGCAAGGAAAAGACAAAGATTTTCAAGTCGGGGCAGTTGCCAGTAGGTTACGACTATGTTCTCACTACATATTCACAGCTTGCACAGACTTGGAAAAAAGCCAAGAAGAAAAACGAACAGCCTGAACCGGGTCGCGACTACGACAAGTACAGTTTCCTGCGCTCGCTTGCACCACGCGCAATTTTCGTGGTTGACGAGGCTCACAATGTGGCTGGCTCGAAAGTGTCAGGCGGTTGGGGTGGCGACGAGAGCATTGACGGTTCTACGCAGTTCCGCGCTTTCAAGGAGCTTATCGAAAAGTCATTCGGTACGCTGTTCCTATCGGCTACATACGCGAAGCGACCTGAAAATATGCTCGTCTATTCGTTTAAGAACAGTTTGAGCGATGCCCGACTTGACGAAGTGCAACTTATCAATGCGATAACACAGGGTGGCGAGGCATTGCAAGAAGTAATTTCGGCAAATCTCACGCAGGAAGGTCAGCTTATACGCCGCGAAAGCAACCAGCAGGGCGTAAAGGTCAACTACATAAACCTGACGAAGAAAGGTCAGCAGGAATTTGCAGACGAGTTCTTTGTCCCCGACTTGGAGCAGTCGCACCGTGCAAAATTCGATGGTGTAACGCAGTTCGTTGAAAAACTCAACAATTTCGAGAAGAATTTTGTTGAACCGTATTTCGAGAGCGATGATTTCAGGGAATATCTCCGTCAGAGCGGATTCGACACGGTAGTAAAGAACGACACTCTGAAAGTGCAACACGCACCGATATTCAGCAAGTTGTTCCAGATTGTATCGCAACTGGCGTTTGCTGTAAAGGCAGAAGCGGCAGCCGAACACGCAATACAGCGTATCAGGCAGGGCTACAATGTAGTTATCTGCGTTGCCAATACTATGGGCAGTTTCTTCAAGGATATGGAAATCGAGGACGATGGCGAAATCCGTTGCGACTTCAACTATGTTATGCGCCGTGCAGCCGACAATTCGCTGTATTTCACGCTAAAGGGCGAGGGCAATCTGCACAGCAAGAAAAAACTCGATGTAAACAAGCTGCCAGTTGCAATGCGAAATGCCTATTTCGACCTAATCAACGAGATAGAATCAACATCAAGCGGTGTAACATTGTCGCCTATCGACCTTATAGCGCAGAAGATAGAGGCGCAGGGCTTCACCTGCCTCGAAGTTACAGGCAGAAGCGAGAAGATAATGTTTACAAATGCCGACTACACCAAAGGCAAGTTCGTAAAGTTCAAGCGTATCACGCGCAGCGCAGCATTTTCGCGCTTCCAGAACAACAAGGCAAACGCGCTTATCATCAATGTTGCTGGCTCTACTGGTGCATCGGCACACGCCACAACAAAGGACACAAATCTAAGTCCTGCCGAAGTGCGCAAACGCTGTATGATTATCGTTCAGGCGGAACTCGACATCAACAAGGAGGTGCAGAAGCGCGGACGAATCAATCGTACAGGTCAGATTTACGCGCCCACATACGACTATCTCATTTCGGGTATTCCTGCCGAACAGCGTATGATGATGATGCTACAGAAGAAACTGAAATCGCTCGATGCCAACACCGCCTCGAATCAGAAGCAATCGACAAGCATTATTGATGTTCCCGACTTTATGAACCGTATCGGCTCTAAACTGGCTGCAAACTATCTTGCTGCCAATCCGATAATAAATACCAAACTTAACGACCCTATCAACCTTGAAAATGCCGACAACGACGACAAGAAAAACAAGATTTGGGGCGATGAACTCATCAGGAAGATAACTGGTGCAGTTCCTATGCTCAAATGCTCCGAACAGGAGGATTTCTACAACGAGATTCTTGCTAACTACGACAAGGAAGTGGAATACGAAAAGGAACGCGGTACTTACGACCTCGAAGTGGAAGCCATAAACCTTGATGCAATACTGGTAGGCAGCGAAAAACTGTTCACTCCAGCCACAACTGGCATGTCGGTATTCGGAGAAAAGTCGGTCATTGGCGACTACGATTGCAAAAGCCAGAAGAAACCCTACCTTGCCGATGAAGTAAAGGCTATGATTGCGCAGTATCTCAATGGTCGCGATGGAAAGGCTGTAGCAAGGGAAATTGCAACCAAATACAGGCAATTCTACGAGGAACGCAAGCAGAGGGACATCGAGGAGTATTCTAAGAAAATGAAGATTGACACGCTCGAACAGCAAAATAACTGGATTACGGCAGGAAAGAGCCTTATCGACTTCGAGGAAAAGAAAGAGAGCATAAGGGATAAGTACCAGAAGTTGATTGACAAGACTATTAGCCGATACGACAGTTGGCTGTCGAAGGCAAGGCTCATCGAGAACCTTTATGCAGGTCGCGCCCTTGTTATGGAAACAAGCGACAACACGCTGGGCATCTGCTTGGGCGTACACATAAACGAGAACTCAAAGACAAATCCGTATGCTCCGTCGGCTATCGTGGTCGATTTCGCACTCATTAGCCCCGAAAGGAATGTCCATTGCAACCTTGCCGACAAGGATGCCGAATACTTGCAGATGGTACTGCGCAACAGCAGCGGACTGTCCGAGGGATTCAACAAGGTTGTGCTTGACGACTGGAACAGGAAGATAGCACTCTACACAGGCGGTCGCGAAAGGCGCAGGATAATCACTGGCAACATACTTGCTGCAACCAAAAAGGCATACGACGATTCCGAAAGCAAATGGCGTTTGGCAAGGTTCACAAAGAACGACGGCAGCGTGGAACTGGGCTTGATTTCTCCGCCTATCTACGGAGTGCAGCAGAACAAGAAGGACACCATTGATGTTTCGGTGGCTTCAATAGTTGACCAGTTGGATTCTCTGAAAAACAGGGTTTTCAATTTGTCGCGCGGTTGCTTCATACACATAAGCAGCGACGATGTAAGGTTCGAGATACCAAACTCCGCCGAAGGTAAGGTTTTGCTGAAAATGGAGGAATGGGCATTGCTACAGGTATCGTTCTCGCAATACTACAGAGGCGGAAACTATATGTGCTGGTGCAGCATCGACAACGAACTGGACAAGATAAAGGACATTGCAAAGGTTTTCGACAAGTACGCCCTGTATGCCGAAGTCGAAACCGACCTGTACGAGAAACTGTTTGCAGGTCGCAACCAGACACGCAGGATTAGCAGCAACTGGAAGCCGCTTGCAGTGGACTATTCCAAGATTCCAAGCAACAACATATCGGAATTGAAGTCGCGCCTGAAAGCAAAACTTGTCCGCCTACAGCAGTTCGAGCATAAGGCGGTGGCAGGATTGGTTTAACCCTAAAATCAAGAATAGTAACTAATTAAAAATTAAAAGTTTATGAAAGTACAAGTAGAAAATTTAAAAAGCGAGTGGGCTTCCATCAGCGGCAAGCTCACGCCCGAACTTGCAAGGGAGTACGACAACGACCTGATTGAAGGGCTTGAATACTACTCTACCGACAGCATCTGCAAGAAAACCATCGACCTGTTTGTTGAACTCTGCAACGAGCAGCTTGCAAGGCAGACCAGCGTAGGCGACAAGCACGGTGAAGATTTGGAACTTATGGAAATGGAAGCAATGGCACTTGCCCTTTATGCCTATGCACAGATGAATGTAAAATAAAAATTAAATGCTTATGAAATTAGATGTGAAAAATCTGCCAGATGTTTATCCGTCAATAAAGAAACATCTGCGCAAGGAAACAGCAGAAGCTGTTGAAGCAACACTCCCTATATGGGATATGTACGACTATGATGACGAGTTCCGTCAGTGTATAGACGATGCTGTTGATTTGGTAAACAATGAAATAGCCGACTTGGACGAAAAGTCTAATGAAATTCCTGAATCTGAACCAGAAAATAAAATCACAAAGGAAAATTTGGAGAGCGAGTTCGACAACTACAAGCACTTGCTCAAGGATGACGAGATGCGCCAGAAGGTGCAGGAAGTATTTCCGATGGTGAAATACTATGGCTTTGACGAGGACATTACAAAGACTGTTGACCTTTTTGTTGAAATGGTGAATGAATGGATTGGAAAATCTGAAACAGCAAACTTGAACAAATCTGAAAAACTTACAGCGCAAAATTTTTTAGAGGAATTTCCAAAAGTAAAGAGCAAAATCGCAAAGGTTGTTGAAGCATATCCGACCGTATATGAAGATTTTGAGTTTTACAACGACGATGACGAGATAAAGGAAGTAATAGACCTTTTCATCGAAAAGGCAAACAATGTGCTTGAATCTGAAACAGCAAATAACAACTAATTAAAAATTAAAAGTTTATGAAAATTACAAAAGAAAATTTAGCGAGCGAGTTCGACAACTACAAGCACTTGCTCAAGGATGACGAGATGCGCCAGAATGTGCAGAAGGTATTTCCTATGGTAAAGCACTACGGCAAGAACGAGAACATCGACAATGCCGTTGACGCGTATGTCAAGATGGTAAACGAGTGGATTGAAAAATCTGAAAAAAAATCCAGTTCAGCCCAGAAGCCAAAGTCCGAAAAGAAAGAGCCGAAGCCAAAGAAAGCACCGAAGCCAAAGGCTAAATTCAAGGTTGGCGACAAGGTTGTAACCGACCACAACAGCGAACTGGTGTGCGTGGTAAGGGAAAAGAACCTTAACGCAAACAACTACTGGGTGTATATCCTCGACGGCGCAAGCGGACAATGGGCGGAGGAACAGTTGCAGAAAGCACCAAAGGCAAAGAAGGTGGCAAAGGAAGATACAGCCGAACTTGTCAAGCAGATTAGCACCGAAGTAACCCTGTTCAAGTCGTATGCACGGCTTCACGGCAAGAAGGTAACCTACCGCCAGTTGATGTCGCTCCATACTGCACTTGGCAAGGCTATTGTTTCTGGGGCTATCGACAGTCCTAAGTATCGCGAGATGACCGCAGCAATGCACGACAAGGTAGGAACTGCACTTGCCAAGATGAAAAAGAACGAAACTGTCAATGTTAACATTGAGAATGTTGAAAAGTACAGAGAAATCGGCAAAAGCGAGAAACTCTTTGTCGGTGTAACGCTAATCAAGCGATATATATCACTTGCCAACAGAATTGGAATGGACAGTTCTGAACGGGAAAAACAGCGCAAGAGTCTTCTTGAAGTGGTCAACAAGGCGATTGCAGACAAAAAGGTAGAGAGGGCGTATGTTGAGCTTGTGTCGCAGGTGGCAGAATATCTTGAAGATAAGACAATCCGTCCGCTCGATATTCCGCTCAACGGCTTGTCGGAACTTTCGGGATTGTCGGGCGAAATCTGCAACGACATTATGTCGGGCTGTGATGGAGCGTGTGGCCTTGGTTCTATCGTTTCCGCCACCGACCTTGCAAAGATTAACTTCGATACTGTGAAGATACCGCAGGAATACCAGAAGATGATTGGCAAGGCAAGTCGCAACGGTTCTATTATGCTCTACGGAATGGCTGGCGGTGGAAAAACATCATTCAGCATCAACTTTGCAAAGCGGTGCGCTGAAATGGGGCAGAAGGTTCTTATCATCAGCAAGGAGGAAGGTATCAACCAGACTATGCAGGAAAAGTTGCGCCGTTTTGATGCAGTTAATCCTAACATCTTTGTTACTGAGAATATTCCTACTGACACAAAGGACTACGATGTCGTAATCTTCGACAGCGTACAGTCGTTGGGATTGGAACCTGCCGACCTCGAAAAGCATCAGAAGAATCTTGATGCGCTTCGTATCTACATATTCCAAGTGACAAAGGATGGCAGGTTCAGAGGTGCAAACGAGTTTGAACACCTTGTAGATTGTGTTTTGAGAGCCGAAAATGGCACAATCACATCGTCAGGCTGTAAGAACCGCTTTGGCGGAAACGATAGCGTAAAGGTGTTTTAAAGACTTTTAAGTGTCTCTTTTGTGTTTCGGCAGCTCGTTCCAATTTGCGAGCTGTCGTTTTTTTACTTTGTAACACAGTCTATCACCTGTCTGTTTGCTTCGTCTATCTCCTCATTGTCGTATTCGATATAGACGGCTGTAACATCGCCGTTTGAGTGTCCCAGAGCCAAGTGTATTATGTCGTAGTCTATTCCCAGTTTCCTTGCAGTGGTAGCCCAAGTATGCCGTGCGTAGTAGGTTGATATGGGAATGTTTATCTCCAGTTTTTCAAAAATCTTTTTCAGGTGCTTGTTGCAGGTCTTTGTGATGTCGGTATGTAGCTGTGATTTTCTTTCGGACTTTGCCGTCTTTTCCTTTTGTTCTAATATGTTAAGAATCCTTTTCTCGCCCTTGTGCCTGTTTATTATTTCGTATGCCTCTGGCTCAATCCTTACGGTAATGTCGCGACCCGTCTTTAGTCGCCTGTATGTAATTCTGTCCCGGTAAACATCTTTCCATTGCAGGTTGAGCATATCCTTGAAGTTTATTCCAATCAGGAAGAATGACAGTTTGAACATATCAAGGGCAAATGCTTCTCCGCTGGTTTCTGGCGTGTACGAAAATATTTTGTGCATATCATCAATAGCAACAACGCGGTGTCGAGTTCGTTCTCTCTTTATCTTGTATGTCGCAAAAGGATAGTTGTCGCGTTTCGCATAGCCATTGGTTATTGCATAGTTATAGACCGTCCTTATGTTTGTCATATAGTCGGCAACTGAATTTATCTTTAGGTTTTTCTCTACCTTTAAATATATTTCAAGTTTTTTTAGAAATGCAGGTGTAACTTCTTGCGTTTCCAATCTTTTCTCAAAAGTTTCCAGCATTCTTTTCGTTTGCATTATGCTTCTTGCCGATGAAGCGTCAGGATTCTCTTTCGCTTTTTGTTCGGCAAAGGCTTCCATAAGTGCATAAAAGTCCGATTTGTCGCCTTTCTTCCTGTCAATAAAGTTCTGCTTTAGTTCGCCAGCAGTCAATATGTCATAGTTAGGTATTGATAATATAAATTGTGTTGCTTCGTTGATGTACTCTATGAGTTTTGCGTTCTCGGTATCAACCTTGTAGTATTTGCAGGAACGCCTTATTTTTTTGTTCTTGTCGTCCCAGTCGTCAACATACAGGCGGTATGGTGTGGTTAGCATTGCTCTTGTATTATTAGCGGCGAAACGGAGATTGAGAACTTGTTTTCCATCTGCGCCAATCTGCGGATCCAGAGTGAAAGATATTTTTGCCATCGTTTAATTTTAATATACTGATAATCAATATTATTTTACTGATGTTTTACTGACGGATAGTTCTTTGCAAATGTAAAAGAATATTGTTTTACTAACAAATATTTGATTGTGTTTGATTGTGTTTGATTGTGTTTGAAAAATTATTTTGTAGTGTTAATTGTTTGGGAATCAAAAATATTTTATATGTTGGCATACGAAAAAAGCGGCTAATCAGCCGCTTAACTTTTGTAGCGAGAGGCGGGATTGAACCGCCGACCTCATGATTATGAATCATGCGCTCTAACCAGCTGAGCTACCTCGCCATCGTCCAGTTCTGTTTGGAAATGGGACTGCAAAAGTATATGTATTTTTGGATATGTGCAAATCTTTTTGAAAAAAAATATTTCGATAAATTTTTTTATATGAAAAATATGTATAATTTTGACCACGAAATAACAAAAATATCTTGCTTATGAAGAAGATAGAGTTAGAGTTTGTTTTGAACACGTCTGTAAAAATCTTATATAACCGTCTGAGTACACCGACGGGATTGAACGAGTGGTATGCCGACAAGGTTACCGAAAAAGACAATATTTTCACTTTCGAATGGGAAGGTGTAGAAGAATCTGCTGAGCTCATCGCTTCGAAGGACCAGTCGATGGTGCGTTTCCATTGGGTTGAGTCGGAAGACGACGATTCGTATTTTGAATTTAGAATCGAAGAGCACGAACTTACCAACGATGTTGCTCTGATAGTAACCGATTTTGTTATCGACGACGAGGAAGACGAGGCTGTGGAGCTTTGGAATACTCAGATCGCCAACCTTAGACGTGTGATAGGAGCATAGCCCCGCCATAATAATGGGCAAGAATCTATTTATAGCCGAAAAGCCTAGTGTCGCGAGGGAATTCGCTAAGGCTCTCAAGGAGACTATGTCGCGCAACGACGGCTACCTCGAGGGCAATACTAGCATTGTTACCTGGTGTGTCGGTCACTTGGTTTCGATGAGTTACCCCGAAGCCTACGACCCTGTTATGAAGCAGTGGCGCATGGAAACTTTGCCTTTCATGCCAAAGCAGTATATCTACGAGGTAATTCCTGCCGTCAAGAAGCAGTTTGATATAGTAAAGGCGGTGCTCACACGTGCCGATGTCGATTGCATATACGTTTGCACCGACTCGGGCCGCGAGGGTGAATATATATATAGGTTGGTGGATAAAATGGCTGGCGTGCCTACCGAGAAACAGCGCCGTCGCGTGTGGATTGATTCACAGACAGAGGAGGAAATTCTGCGCGGAATACGCGAGGCAAAGCCACTGTCGGCATACGATGCATTGTCCGATTCTGCTTATTTGCGCGCCAAGGAAGACTACCTTATGGGTATAAACTTCAGTCGTATCCTGACCTTGAAGTACGGCTATCATGTGAAAAACTTTATGAAGCTTGACAAGAATTGCGTTGTCGCTGTTGGTCGTGTCATGACTTGCGTATTGGGCATGATAGTAAGGCGCGAACGAGAAATTCGCTCGTTTGTAAAAACGCCGTTTTATCGCATAATGGGTCAGTTTGGCAACGATGAAGGCTCGTTCCAAGGTGAATGGAAAGCCGTTGAAGGTTCAAAATATTTCAATTCTCCGCTTTTATACAAGGAAAACGGTTTCCGCAAGCGCGACGATGCCGAAGCTTGCATAGAAATTATGAAAGCCGAAGGCGAAACAGCCCAAATCGCTGGAATTGAAAAGAAAAAGGAAAAGAAAAATCCTCCGCTGCTGTTCAATTTGGCCGAATTGCAGAACGAGTGCTCCAAGTTGTTCAAGATAAGTCCCGACGAAACCTTGAATATTGTTCAGGATTTATAGGAGAAAAAACTTGTTACATATCCACGTACCGATGCGCGTGTGCTTTCGTCGGCTGTGGCAAAGGAGATTACAAAAAACTTGCACGGACTTGCCACGCAGGCCGAATATTTGGAGTTTACGAAGCAGATAAAAGGCTTTGGGCTTTATGCTAAGATCGGCAAGAGCCGCTATGTCGACGACAAGCAGATTACCGACCACTATGCAATAATTCCAACTGGACAGGGAGTGTCAAATCTTACTTCGTGTTCCGATATTGCTTGCAAGGTTTACGATCGTATTGCTCGGCGTTTCCTTGCAATATTCTTCCCTCCAGCCGAATACCGCAAGGTTTCGATTGACATGCAGGTCGGCGCTGAACATTTGTTCGCAAATTTCAAGGTTCTGGAAGATGCTGGTTATCTTGTAGTTGCTGGTATGCCAAAAGCTGACGACGATAAGCAATCGCAGGACAAGGACGAGGTGGTCGATACTGGAAGTTTCGAGTTTGTAAATAAACTGCGCAAAGGTTCTACTTTGCCAGTAGCAGGCTACGAGATAAAGGAAGGCGAAACTACTCCGCCCAAGCGATACAATTCTGGTTCGCTGATTCTTGCAATGGAAAATGCAGGTCAGTTGATTGAAGATGAGGAACTTCGTGCTCAAATAAAAGGTAGCGGAATAGGTACAAGTGCTACCCGTGCCGAAATATTGAGCAAATTGGTTAAAATTGAGTACCTTAACCTAAATAAGAAAACGCAGATAATTACCCCGACTAGGCTTGGCGAAATCGTGTACGAGGTCATTAATGCGTCAATACGCCAGATGCTGAATGCGGAGCTTACTGCAAGTTGGGAGAAAGGCCTGTCGATGGTTGCCGACGGAACAATTGGCGAGCAGGAATATATGGTAAAACTTGAGGCTTTTGTCGCTAAGATGATCGAATCGGTAAAACGTCTCAACAATCAAAGTTCATTATATGGTGCATTCCAGTCTGTGGATGCGTTTTATTCGAAAAGTATATGAATGTTTTAATGAGAAAAATAGTATTTTTTGTTCTTGTCATTACTTCAAGGGTGACAATTTGTGGTTGTGAACCCGAAAT
>JAEEGH010009710.1_pt1 | contig 22342 bp, 20 predicted proteins | sample 9134181 | NCBI WGS metagenome assembly JAEEGH01 (sample SAMN16246544, study PRJNA631951) | gut metagenome | biome: gut microbiome; feature: rumen; material: DP-attached | host: Bos | place: Iran: Karaj | collected 2018-10
ACACAAGTCAGGATTGTAAAGATGATTTTGAGCTGGACGAAGAGGGACTACTTCCTTCGGATCTGAAGCGTGGAGTGCTCTCGGAGGACGAGATATACGATGCCCTTGAGTGGAATAAGGAATTATTGGAAGAGCTGTGGTGAGAACCATAGCTTTTTTCATGGAAAAAGAAATTGTGTAAAATTTAATTGACAAGATACCCTAGTGGGGTATATTATATTATTGTCCGAATACCCTAAGGGGGTATATGAAAGGGGAAGATATTATGTCAGATAAGACTAATTCTGTTGATAACATGGAAGAGTCCTGTCCTCATTGCTCAGGCAAGCACAAGGTGCGTGAGGACAAGGAAATCAAGGATCTCATGAACAGGCTCAAGAGGATTGAGGGCCAGGTGAGAGGCGTGGAAGGGATGCTGGAGAATGACGCCTATTGTACCGACATTCTGGTGCAGGTTTCAGCTATTACCAGTGCACTCAATAGCTTTAACAAGGCTCTTTTGGCTAATCACATGAAGACTTGCGTTGCGGATAACATCAGACAGGGCAATGATGAAGTAATCGATGAACTGGTTGCAACATTGCAGAAGTTGATGAAGTAATTAGAGGTAATGATATGGAACAATACAATGTTACAGGGATGAGCTGTGCTGCTTGCCAGACGAGAGTAGAGAAGGCGGTTGGCGCTGTAGAGGGCGTTGAGAGCTGCGCAGTGAGTCTTTTGACAAACTCAATGGGAGTTGAGGGCTCGGCTCGACCGGAGGATATTATCGCGGCTGTTGAGGCAGCAGGATATGGCGCGAGTGTTAAGGGCGGAAGCGAAGGTGCGGCGGGTAAGGCTGCGGATGCAGATTCGCTCAAGGACACAGAGACTCCCAGGATGAAAAAGAGGTTGATAGCGTCGGTAGTTCTTTTGCTGCCGCTGTTGTATGTGTCAATGGGGCACATGCTGTGGGATTGGCCGTTGCCGGGATTTCTTGATGGGAATCACGTGGCGATGGGGCTGTATCAGCTGCTGTTGTCGGGGCTGGTGCTGGTGATCAATCAGAAGTTTTTCATAAGTGGATTTAAGGGACTTGTTCATAGGTCTCCCAACATGGATACGCTGGTGGCGCTGGGTGCGACAGCTTCTTATGCGTACAGTGTGGTCGCGCTCTTCGGTATGACTGGGGCTGTGCTGGAAGGAAATGACGAGCGTGTCATGTACTTCATGAATCAGTTTTATTTTGAGGCGTCGGCTATGATTCTGACGCTGATAACTGTGGGCAAGATGCTGGAGGCTAGGTCCAAAGGCAAGACCACAAGCGCGCTCAAGGGACTTATGGATCTGTCGCCCAAGACTGCAGTTGTAGTGCGAGGTGGCGAGGAAGTTACAGTTCCGATCGAGGCTGTCAAGGTTGGAGACAGATTCGTGGTAAGGCCTGGAGACAGTATACCAGTGGACGGTATCGTGGCTGAGGGCGAGAGCGCTGTGAATGAGTCGGCGCTGACCGGAGAGAGTGTCCCTGTGGAAAAGAATGTGGGAGATGCGGTATCTGCAGCGACGATCAACACTTCGGGATATCTGATCTGCGAGGCTACGAGGGTTGGCGAGGATACAACTCTTTCTGCGATTATCAGGATGGTGAGTGACGCAGCTGCGACGAAAGCTCCGATTGCCAAGATTGCGGATAAGGTTTCAGGTGTGTTCGTGCCTGCTGTTATAGGAATTGCAGTTGTGACATTCCTGGCATGGCTCCTGGCTGGACAGACTGTGGGCTATGCAATTGCAAGAGCTGTATCGGTATTGGTAATCAGCTGCCCATGTGCTCTTGGACTTGCAACTCCTGTAGCAATCATGGTTGGAAACGGTGTTGCTGCCAAGACTGGAATCCTGTTCAAGACAGCAGCATCGCTGGAACAGGCGGGCAGGACTCAGATCGTTGCGCTGGACAAGACGGGAACTATCACAACTGGTGAGATGAAGGTTACTGATATTCACCCACTGGGTGATTTTTCGGAAAAAGAGCTGCTGACCGTGGCTTACGCTCTTGAGTCAAAGAGTGAGCATCCAATTTCCAAGGCAGTTACCGACTTCGCCAGAGAAAAAGGCGTGGAGCTTAAAGAAACCAGTGAATTTGAGGCTTTGTCAGGAAATGGCCTGAAGGCCAAGCTTGGCGCTGATGTGGTAAGTGGCGGAAGTTCTAAATATATCGCCGGGGTTATTGGTGGAATAAGTTCAGAGGTTAAGGAACTTACAAATAGCCTTGCAATGGAAGGTAAGACGCCAGTTCTTTTTACTAAGGGAGCGGAGCTTCTCGGTGTCATAGGCGTTTCGGATGTGATAAAAGAGGATTCGCAGGAGGCAATTGCTGAGCTAAAGAAGCTGGGAATCCATACGGTTATGCTGACTGGCGACAATGAAGTTACTGCAGCAGCAATCGCTGAGCAGGCGGGAGTTGATGAAGTTGTGGCATCCGTTAAGCCAGATGGCAAAGAAGCTGTGGTAAGGCAGCTCATGGAACACGGCGTTGTGACAATGGTTGGCGACGGCATAAATGATGCACCGGCGCTTACCAGTGCGAACCTGGGAATAGCCATCGGTGCAGGAACTGATGTGGCGATAGATGCGGCTGACGTGGTGCTGATGAAGAGTAGTATCAAGGATGTTGCGGCGGCTATCAGGATTTCCAAGAGCACCCTCAGGAATATTCATGAGAATCTTTTCTGGGCATTCTTTTACAATGTTCTGGGTATTCCGCTGGCTGCAGGCTGCTACGTTGCAGCTTTTGGCTGGGAGCTGAATCCGATATTCGGTGCGGCAGCTATGGGATTGTCGAGCTTTTGTGTGGTTTCGAATGCTCTGAGGCTGAATTTTATAAAGCCTTATGACGGCAAACGCGATAAAATGGTTAAAGGACCTGTTGAAGGGAATTTAATAGAATCAAAAATAGATAATGAAAGTGAAAAGGAGAATAAGGAAATGAAGATCAAAGTTAACGGAATGATGTGTGGACACTGCGAAATGCATGTAAAGAAGGCGCTTGAGGCAATCGACGGAATCGAGAGTGCAGTAGCATCTCACGAGGAGAACCAGGTTACAATCACAAACTCTAAGGATGTTGACGAGGCAGCAATCAAGGCGGCTGTTGAGGAAGCAGGCTACGAGTACGCAGGTGTTATTGAGTAAGACTTTGGATAGAAATTAGTTTAGGCTTGGCGAGGAGTAGAGTAATGAAGGAAGCTTTTTTTGCAGGCGGATGCTTTTGGTGCGTTACGCCGATTTACAAGATGTATGGAGTTGATCAGGTAATCTGCGGATATGCTGGCGGCGATGAGGTTAATCCAACCTATGAGCAGGTCAAGCATCAGGAGACCGGCCACAGAGAGACAATCAAGCTTGTGTATGACCCTGAGAAGGTGGCTTACGGTAAGCTCCTGGATATCTTTTTGGCAAATGTTGATCCTTACGACGCAGAAGGTCAGTTCATTGATAAGGGATTTTCCTATACACTGGCTGTCTTTTATACATCTGAGGATGAGAAGAACTCTGCACTTGAGAAGATCAGTGCTCTGGAAAAAGAGTCTGGCAAGAAGGCGCAGATAGCTGTTCTGCCATACAAGAATTTCTACGAAGCAGAGGAATATCATCAGGATTATTATCTCAAGAATCCTGAAGCCTTTGAAAAAGAGCTGGTTGAATCTGGTAGAAAGAAGAGTGTAGAATATTAAGTTTTAACGGTGGAAACTGAGAAAAAGGATTGTGGTAAGAGATGAATATACAGATTTTTGGAACTAAGAAATGCAATGATACCAAGAAGGCTGAGCGTTTTTTCAAGGAGCGCGGGATCAAGTATCAGTTCGTGGACATGAAGGAAAAGGGCATGAGTAAGGGTGAGCTGACTTCTGTAGCCAGCGCTAACGGTGGCATCATGAACATGGTCAATCCCGATGCCAAGGATAAAGATACGGTTGCTCTGATCCAGTATATTGCTGATGAAGATAAGCTGGAGAAACTTCTTGAGAACCAGCAGATTATCAAGACTCCAGTTGTCAGAAACGGCAAACAGTCCACACTCGGCTACCAGCCTGATGTTTGGAAGAAGTGGGAGTAAGTAGGTATGAACCACTAACCCCGTCCCCTAGGGCCAAGGCAGATGGCCTTAAAGGCAGCAGAAGGTTCAGCGACTGCTTCGAGGGACTGATGTACTGCGATTAAATAAAGGAGCAATCATGGCAATCATTAATGAGATAAAAATTATAGCCAAACAGGCTGGCGAGATCATGACAACTGCAGAGCGTCCCAAGATCATGGAGAAATCGGGGCATGCGAATTTCTGTACTGAGACAGATGAGAAGATTCAGAGATTCCTGATTGAGAAGCTTGGAGAGGTGCTTCCTGAGGCAGAATTCCTGGGCGAAGAGGATGGGCAGGATGTTTTCACTGCCAAGATGAGCAAAGGGTATGTCTTTGTGCTGGATCCTATAGATGGCACTTCCAATTTCATTTATTCATACAGGCCATCAGTGGTGTCCATAGCTCTTTTACGGGATGGAAAGCCCTATATTGCTGTGGTCTACAATCCTTATGATGACATGATGTTCTCGGCTGAGGCTGGTCAGGGCTCATACATGAATGGGGAAAAGATAATGTCTGCAGATACGCCTCTGTCTGAATCATTAGCACTTTTCGGAACGGCGCCATATTATACTGAGCTTCAGGACAGAACCTTTGATATTGGCAAAAAATTGCTTCCTCTGTGCGTTGATCTAAGGCGTTCTGGAACGGCAGCATGGGATATGTGCTGCGTGGCGCTTGGCAGATGCAATTTATATTTTGAGCTTAAGATTCAGCTCTGGGACTATGCTGCAGCTGCACTTATTGCGCAGGAGGCAGGTTGTATAGTCACCGATATAGATGGCAATGATTTATCCTACACGGGGGCGACATCTGTAGTCTGTCGTGCAAGAGGGGTAAAAGAAATGCCGGAGTGCTTCAAGTAATTAAAAAATAATTGAATACTTCATCAAACTAATGCTTCAACACGTTGAATTAGTGCTATAATGAATTCAAAAATTTTCATACATTATAGCGAGGTGAAGAAAATGAAAAAAGTAAGTGATTTTGTGGGGAAGTACATGGCTGTAATAGTATTAGTTGTTGCAGCGCTGGCTTTGTTTGTGCCAAAGTCATGTCTGTGGGTACAGACATCTTGGATCAACTATCTGTTGATGCTGGTTATGTTCGGAATGGGACTTACACTTAAGCTTGAGGATTTCGCAATCGTGTTCAAGCGTCCTAAGGACATCATCATTGGCTGCGTAGCACAGTTTACAGTTATGCCACTTCTGGCATTCCTTCTTGGTAAGACCTTTGGTCTTGAGGCTGGTCTTTTGGCAGGTGTTATCCTTGTAGGTACTTGTCCTGGAGGAACAGCTAGTAACGTTATGACATATCTTAGTAAGGGCGATGTAGCTCTTTCTGTAGGAATGACAAGTGTTAATACACTTCTTGCACCATTCCTTACACCAGCTATTACATATCTTCTTTTGAAGACAACTGTAACAGTAGATGTAGCAAGCATGTTTGTTTCAATCATCAAGGTTGTTATCGTGCCAATCGCACTTGGATTTATCATTAACAAGTTCTTTGGCAAGTACACAGCTAAGGTTGCTGACGTGCTTCCTCTCATCTCAGTTACAGCTATTACACTTATCGTAGCAGCAGTTGTTTCACACAACTCTGAGAGAATTCTTGAGACAGGCGCTATTGTATTCCTTGTAGTTATCCTTCATAATCTTCTTGGTTATGCAGTTGGATTCCTTCTTGGTCTTGGTCTCAAGATGCCATTATCAAGAAAGAAGGCGCTTGCCATCGAAATCGGTATGCAGAATTCAGGACTTGCTACTTCTCTTGCAGGAACAGCTTTCCCTGATCTTGCAATGGCTACAGTACCAGGTGCTATCTTCTCAGTATGGCACAACATCTCAGGCGCACTGCTTGCTAATATTTTCAGAAGGATTGAGGAAAAGAACTCATCCGAGCAGAAGGATACAGAAAAGGCTAGTTAATAATGCAGAAAAGTGCCACAACAAGGACAATTGATAAAGTGCTTTCGCTTCTGGAGAGCAATAAGGGAGTTTATGTTTCCGGAGCAGAAATGGCTGAGAGCATCGGCGTTTCGAGAAATGCAGTCTGGAAGGCCATAAACGACCTGAAGGCGCAGGGGTACATCATTGAAAGCGTGACCAACAAGGGATATATGCTCTCTGAAAAGAGTGACATTATCTCTGAGGAGGGCATTAAGGCCCAGATTGGCCAGGAAATGGTGGGCTTTGCCGATAATCTTTTTGTCTACGAGAGCATTGATTCGACCAATGATAAGGCCAAAGAGTTGGCTGTCAGAGGTGCTGTGCATGGAACTTGTATTGTGGCAAGCAGGCAGGATGGAGGAAGAGGCCGTAGAGACCATCAATTCCATTCTCCAGAGGGCGGAATTTACATGAGCGTGATCCTGACGCCGGATAAGATCCCGTTTACCAGAAATGATGTCATTACGCAGTATATCGGTATCTGTGTGTGTCAGGCCATTGAATCACTGACCGGAATAAGGCCATATATTCAGGGCATCAACGATCTTTATGTTGATGGTAAAAAGATATGTGGAATCCTCATAGAATCTGGCAGCGAGTTCGACAGTGATACGCTTCAGTGGATTGTTGCTGGAATAGGCATTAACTTTGATTCTGATATAAAAGAGTTTCCAAAAGAACTTAAAGGAAAAGCAGTCAGCCTGTTCGCCCCGGGGGAGGGGACAATTACCAAGAACAGCTTGATAGCTGAGATACTTGAGAACATCTGGCTGATAGAAAAGGCCACGGAAAAGGATGTTTCCACAGAAAATAATAAGTGGAGAATTTGATTAAATTTATGGATTGTCAACCAAAACGATTAATATGGTTGACAATCCATTTTTGCTTTGCTAGACTACGAAAGTGTTAAATGACATTTAAGGGAGGCTTTTTGAGATGGAAAACACAAGAACTAGAACTAAAACTAAAACACTGGACATGGTCTATATTGCAATTGGAGTAACACTTATAACCATATGTTCATGGATAACAATACCTATGACAATTCCTTTCACACTACAGACCTTTGCAGTTTTTGCAGTGCTTATGATTCTTGGTGGTGAAAGAGGTCTTATCACAACACTCGTTTATGTGCTCATGGGAGCAATCGGAATTCCTGTATTTTCAGGCTTTGCTGGAGGCATTGGAGTTTTACTGGGGAATACAGGTGGATATATTATCGGATTTATTTTCATCGGACTTATTTACATCGCACTTACCAGAATTTTTGGCAGAAAGCTCATTGTTGAGATTATTTCTCTTTTACTTGGCCTTATTGCATGTTATGCCTTTGGAACAGGCTGGTTTATGTACGTTTATATGAGAAACACGGGAGCAGTTGGACTTATCACAGTTCTTTCCTGGTGTGTATTCCCGTTTATTATTCCAGATCTTGCCAAGATGGCTATTGCAGTCATCATTTCCAAGCGTGTTAAAAAGATAATTGTAGACTAAACATCGCTCTGTTCTGCGACCTGTGGCGGCTTTATACTTTTTTTACAATAATTATTAACGGTAAATGGTAAAATTAATGTGCACCATTATGTAATTACAGTGTGTAAAAAGTATGAAGCATGACACGGGAGAAGTCATAGTTTGAGAAGGTCGATTATAGTTATCATAAATATTTTGATAATAGGGTTGATTCTCTTTTTCATCGTAAGATATGCGGATGATAGGGCTAATGAATCAAACCGTGCTTCAGTTGCGGCTTTTGAGAAGATGACAATTACCACGGAGCAGATCATTGCCAATTATCTCGAGGATGAGCAGCATCTGTGCGATATCTGGACTAACTATATCAATAGATCAGCCGAGGCAGGATCGCCTATGACAGCTGACGATGCGATATCTTACATCAGAAAGGCCAAGATTTCTGCGGAAATCTCAGGTCATCTTATCTATATGGACGATGGTTCAATGGCTGGAATTTCTACAAGTGCTAGCGTTACGGATCCGTCGGACTTTTCTGTCAAATATAACCATTTCAATATCTTTGATAATCTAGATGAAGTCAGTAACGAGGTGGGTGTTGTCAACCTCACAAGGGCATACACAAACCCTCTTAATGGCACGCAATCTATTGCATTTCTTAATAATGCGACTGTTCTCGATGAGGAAACTGGTAATCTGAGGCCGGCGCTTATGATGCGAGTAGTTCCTGTAAGCCGCCTTGAACAGAAGCTGGTTTTCCTAAAGGGTGAATACGATAATGTAGAAATATCCATCATCGACGAGGATGGTAACTACATGATCCACGGCAAATCCCTCAAGAACAGTAATTTCTTTGAATACTTCAAATCCTATAATCCGATGTCCAGTAGTGACTACAACCACGTGGTTGAGACAATCCGCGAAGGCAGTGGCACAATGCACATCAGAAACTCCAAGGGTGAGGACAGCGTTATCTCTTTTACCCCTCTGGCAACACTTAAGGGCTGGATTCTTGTGGCATATATTCCGGCAAAAGAACTGACGGCCAGCAGATCAGTTGACTGGCTGCTCCTTGAGATTGTTTCGACAGGACTTCTTATTCTTCTCATTTTCAACTTAGTGATAATGATAAATTACAATCGCAAGTTGGCAGTGGCTGCTGAGGCTGCCAAGCAGGCAAATGAGGCTAAATCCCACTTCCTGTCTACCATATCTCACGATATCAGAACGCCTATGAATGCAATTATCGGTCTCAACGAGATGATCCTTCGTGAGAACCGAAATGAAGATATTATGGTGTTTGCCGAGAATATCAGAGCTGCGGGTAATACGCTTCTTGGAATTATCAATGACCTTCTTGATTTCTCCAAGATTGAAGCAGGCAAGATGGAAATAATATCTGTTGATTACAACTTCGTATCTCTCCTTAATGACCTTGTGAATATGGTCCAGCAGAAGGCTGATGAAAAGGGCCTTTCTTTCAAGCTTGATGTGGATAATAACATTCCGAGAATAATGCATGGTGATGAGATCAGAATCAAGCAGATAATCACCAACATCCTCTCCAATGCTGTCAAATACACCAAGGAGGGTGGCGTAACCTTCAGAATAACATCAGAGAAGATTGCGGATAAACCGGATTACGTTATTCTCCATGTAAGCGTTGCGGATACTGGAATAGGCATCAAGGAAGAAGACCTTAACAAGCTGTTTGTGGCATTTGAGAGAATTGAGGAAAAGAGAAACAGAAACATTGAAGGCACTGGTCTTGGTATGAGTATTGCACAAAGCTTCCTGAATTTAATGGGCAGCAAAATAAAGGTTGAGAGCGAGTATGGAAAGGGCTCCATTTTCTCTTTTGACCTGGAACAGAAGGTAATTAAGTGGGATCCAATCGGTGAATTTGAGACAGCTTTCAAGAGCTTCCTTAGTGAGAGAAAGCACTACAGAGCGCAGTTTACGGCGCCTAATGCTAAGATTCTGGTGGTGGATGATACACCTGTTAATCTTACTGTATTTGTAAATCTCCTTAGTAAGACCAAGATTCAGATCGATACTGCAAATACTGGAGATGAGTGCGTTTCACTATACAAGAGAAGGCACTATGACGCTATTTTCCTTGATCACATGATGCCGGATAAGGATGGTATTGAAACACTCAGAGAGATGAAAGAGTGCACAGATACGCCAAATATGAAGACTCCGGTCATATGTCTTACTGCCAATGCTGTTTCTGGAATGCGTGAAATGTACATAAATGCAGGCTTTGATGAATATCTGACCAAGCCGATTGATGCAGCAAGATTAGAGAGTATGCTCATGATGTTCCTGCCACCTGAATTGGTGGAAACATCTGATGATACAGGAGAAGAACAAGAACAGGGGCTTCCGGAGTTCCTGAATGAAATAACAGAGCTCGATGTCAATAGTGGCCTTGAACACTGCGGCGGAGAAAACTCGTATCTGGATACACTTCAGACTTTCCTTGAGACAGCTGAAAAGAATGCTGACGACATTGAGAAATACTGGGCTGAGCGTGATATGAAGAATACCACGACCAAGGTTCATGCCCTTAAGAGTACAGCAAGAGCTGTTGGCGCCGTAAGGCTTGGAGAATTTGCAGCAAGACTTGAAAGTGCAGGTAAATCGGGAGATGAGGCTATGCTGGAAAAAGAGCTTCCGATACTTCTTGAGGATTATAGGAAGCTTGCAAGTGATCTTACTCCATTAAATGAAATTGAAATCAAGGACGAGTCTCCTCCGGATAAAGCAGAAGGCACGCAAGCTAAGACGCAGCACAGCATCCTTGTTGTGGATGATGATGTCACTTTTTTACGAATGGTTCAAAAATGGCTATCCACCAAGTACGCTGTATCTGCTGTTAAATCTGGCAAGCAGGCAATTTCTTATATCGGTCAGCATGTACCTGACCTGATATTACTGGACTACGATATGCCAGAGCAAAATGGCGCAGAGACAGCAGAGAAGATACATGAACAGTATGGAGAGCTTGAAATACCAATCATTTTCCTTACTGGAACAACTGATGAGGAAATCAGGGAAAGGTTAAAGAGCCTTAAATCTCAGGGCTTTATTTCTAAGTCGGCAAGTCGCGACGAGATCGTGGCAGAAGTAGATGAATTTTTTAGCTAAGTGGTTTGAAAGGAGTAGAAATGATCAGACACATTAAAACTAAGATATCTATCATGCTTGTACTAGCGCTTATTTTGGGAATTGCTGGCTGTGGACAGAGCAGCACAACTACAGCGAGCAAAGAGTTTTCACCTAAATACCCATCAGATACTTCATTTAAACTGTCTGTAGTTGGTACCTACAGCAATTTTGAATCTCTTGAGAGCGAGTTTGAGAGATTCTATGAGCATTATCCAAACGGCGAGCTTGAGTACACTTATCTTGATGATTACAGCAAGACTATTGTACATGCGCTGGCAGGTCAGGAACCGCCTGATATTTACGTTGTTCAGCCGTATATGTACGGAAATGATGAGTATAAGTCTCTGTTCGAAGGCGCCGAGGTTCTCTCTGCTCCTGAGCTTGAGATCGGTATCGACTGTATCCGCCCTGGATTAAAGTGGGAGATGGAAAACGGCGAAGTTAAGATGCTTCCAGTATTTTCAACTTCATACGGAATGCTTGTAAACATGGATATTTTTGAAAAAGAAAATCTTAAGGTTCCGCAGACCTTTGGAGAGCTAAAGGAAGTCTGCGAAAAGCTCAAGGCAGCAGGGTATGAGTCTCCAATCATGGGCAGTAATACAAATACTACACCTGGAATCGGCTATGCTTTTGCCTATCCTATGTTTGCCAAGGCAGTCAAGGATGACAAGAGCATAGAAGCAGACCTCAATAACCTTGTGCCATCAGCAGGAGAAGTATTAAGACAGCCCCTTAGCAGACTAAGAGAGCTTGTGGATAGTGGCTGCATAGATGTTGCGAAGTGTACGGCAGAAATAGAAGATGATTACAACGCAGTGATCCTTAGATTCTTTGAGGGCGATGTGCCTATGATGCTGTGCTCAGGTGATGTTGTGTCTGGAACGAGAAAGCGTGAGAGTAAGTCAGAAGCTTTTTCAGCAAATCCTTTCAAATATGACTTCTATATTGCACCATCTGGTGATGATGGCGGATATTACATGGATTCAGTAACCATCATGTTCTGCGTCAACAAGAACAGCGCAAACCTCGACATGACTAACGAATTCATCAGGTTCCTTACAAGCGAGAAGGAGCTTGGACTTATGGCAGAGAGCAAGAGACTTATAACACCTACAAGCGATTATTCCCTGGATGAAGTGTATTCTTCACTTTCAGGTTTTCCTGCCGACAGGACTATAAGCTTTAGAGATTTTGAGATTCTTGATACTGCGGTAAAAGAGTTCAGGTCTGGAGCCTACGCTGTTGTAAATGGCGAGATGACTGTGGATGAAGTAGTAGCAAACTATGGATCTATCGCTAATAAATAAAGCATATTAGATACTCTCAAGTATCTGCTTAGACAGCTCTTTTGCCTCCTCATAATCGAGGTTTGATACGAGCTTATTAAGAACTTGCATCTTATCTGCGAGGTCGCCACTATAGCTCATGGACGATAGCTTTTTCATGATCTCCTCGGAGGCATTCAGATCAAAAGCATCTATTGCGCTGGTCAGCTCATTAAGAGCTGAAACGACGACATCTTTGTCGTAATCAGCTTTTGGAGCATCATCTTTTTTAGAATATGGTTCAAGATATGGCTTTAAAGCCTTGAAGGTATCCAAAACATCTGGAGTGAATTTTTCAATTTGCTCCAGATTGTTTTCTTTTCCGAGCTTTTCAAGGGTATAGAAATCCTCTGCAAGGTCCATGGCACCTATCATTCGGCAGGTGGTCTTAAGAGCATGCACTTGAGTTGTGAAATTCTTGATCTCATCAGCCTTTAGATAGGACTTAATCAGATCAATCTTTTCATCGATAATCTCGTAAACATCTCCAAGGAGTTCCAGGAAAATGGTCTCAGAACCGGAATTTATCACGCCCTTTTCAGGATCTACGCCCGGGATATTTATATCAAGTTCAGTTGCTTCTTCTGGAGCAGTGTTTGTTTCTTCTTCCATGGTTCCCTCCTTTATCTTATCTGGTGAAATGAATTTAAGAATGCAGGCAAGAAGCGCATCAATGTGGATTGGCTTGGACAAAAAGTCTGTAAAGCCGCTGCTTACAAAGAGCTTCTGGGCTTCGACGGTGGCATTTGCTGTAAGGGCGACAACTGGGAGCTCCTGATAGGTCTTTTCAGTGCGCTTTCTGAGCTCGGTAACGGCCTCGATTCCGTCCATAAAAGGCATCATGTAGTCCATGAAAACAAGGTCATAGTTGCCGGCATAGATCTTATCAAGAGCCTCTCTGCCGTTGAGGGCAAGATCTACCTGCATTTTATGAGGCTTTAGCATTTCGGTGGTTACCTTGTGGTTCATTGGCATATCGTCAACGAGGAGGATTCGAGCATCAGGCGCTATGAAGTGCTTCTGTACAGGGCCTAAATCTTCCTGGAAGCTTTCGCCGTTTAGGAAGTCATTCATGTTCCTGCAGAACAGAGGCTTGTTTATGACGGTAAAGCCCTCCTTGGGATGGCTTGTGATCATTGGATTATGCAAAAGAGCTACAGAGCACTTGTCACCAAACTTCTTATGAACCTGTTTGGCAAATTCGTACTGGTCGGTGACGAAATAGTCGTAGGACGTAGCTTCGAAGTCCTCCACAGTGCCAACCTGGGCTACTGGAAGATCGAGGCTTTCAGCCATTACGGTAAAAGAACTGGTTTCATAGGGACTATCAAAGCAAAAGGCGCATTTCTTGGAGTGAATCTGGTCCTTGGGAAGTGTGTTTGGCATAGCGCTTACGATTTTCTGGTGAATGTCAAAGTAGAAACAGCTTCCTTTACCATATTCGCTCTCAACGCCAATGGTTCCGCCCATAAGCTCTATGAGCTGCCTTGAAATGGCAAGACCTAAGCCTGCGCCCTCAATTCCGCGGTTTTTCTTGGTGTCGACCTGAGAGAAGGACTGGAATATCTTGTCGAAGTCCTCGGGCTTGATACCACGACCGCTGTCGTAAACAGATACTTTGATATCGATGTCATCGCCATTTATCTTTCCGGGCACGACTTTGACACGAACATATCCGTAGTCCGTGTATTTAACAGCGTTGCCAACGATGTTGGTAACTATCTGGGATATTCTTTTGGTATCTCCGTACATTTTGGATGGAATATTAGGAGAAATCTCGTACAGGAGCTCAACAGGCTTACCGCCAATATTGCTGACATAAACAACAGACAGCTCTTTTAACAGTTCTATAAAATCGTATTCTTCCTCCTCGAGCTCTAAATGTCCTGATTCAATCTTGGAAAAGTCCAGAATGTCGTTAACCAGAGACAGGAGCCTTTCGCTGGAAAGTTTGATGTTTCGAACATATTCAACGGAGTCGTCCGGAATGCCTTCTCGCATGAGAATATCAGTCATTCCGATAATAGTATTCATCGGAGTCCTGAGCTCATGAGACATGTTGGACAGGAAGGTTGATTTGGCCGCATTATGCTCCTGAGCACGAAGGGCGTTCATGTCGGCTTCTCGTTGACGAACGCTAACGGCCCTGAATAGACTGAAGGTTATATAAAGAGCTATGCTGATAACCGTGAACTGTATGAGAGAGCTGGTTCTGAGTATCGAGTTTATTGTTTCTGCAGGAACTGCTGTTACCTGAGCGAGCCTTTTTTCAGTGCTGAGTCTGACAAGCACGTTGGTTGAGAAGAACAGCAAAAGAAGCATCATAAGCCACATGATCGTGGATTTTCCGAAGCGGTTCTTTTTATCATGATTGAAAATGAAGCGGTAGTACAAAATTCCAAGGATGCTCCACAAGGCCAGCATGAAATAGGCCTCTGTAGCAAGAGTCCTGTCGGCAAAGACATTTGGGGCCAGAAGGAGCACGAGAATAATGAAGGAAAGGATAACTCCAGCTAGGCCGAGATATTTTTTGACGGAGTGCCCTGAAACTGTGCGGAAGGTGCAGATGGAAATGTAGGCATATACTACGGCACAGCTAAGGGTTGATACATCGGCGTTCCAGCTGATGATGGCCCTTCCAAGGAGTGGCGCAGGAATTGAAGCAGCAATGATTAAAAGGCATGCATTTACTGGAACTCCAGCATCATTTGTTTTGGAGAGTTTTTCGGGGAGAAGACCGTTTTGTGCCATAACGCTGATCACTCTTGCTGCTGATCTGCAAAAGACAAGAACAGAGGTGGTAAGGGCTGACATTGTTGCAATGACAAGGAGCCACTTTCCAAGAGGTCCCAGCGCGGATATTGTGTTGTAAAAGACAGGTATCTGTTCGATTCCTGACAGTGAATCAAGGTCCTGAATGTATTCTGTCCAGTTGGTATAAGGCTCAGGTGCTGAGATGGTGGCCATAAGGGCTAGCATTATATAGACGAACATTCCGCAGACAACGGAGAGGCCTGCGCAGAAAAAGATTTTGCCGGTAGAAAGCTTGGATTCTCCCACAGCGTGAGTTACGGTTTCAAAGCCTACGTATAGCCACGGAGCTAGGATGAAGATGTTGAGAATCTGCATAGGACGGCTTTCGCCAAGACTAAAGCTTGGGTCAAGCGGAATATGGAAGCCGTTTGCGGACAATAATAGCACAAAGACAAGTACAACAGATGCCATCAGGAGGACAGCGGCTATTGTTCTGATTATATTTGCAAGTCTACACTGATAGGCAGTTATAAGGCCAAGAACTGTGATAATAATGATTGTTGCGAGAACCTCACCCAGATAAACGTCGTAGCTAGCTATGGTGTAGTGAAAACCCCATTTCAAAGTATCACCTGCAAAATAGCGGAACATCAATGAAAAGGCCGTAGAGTTGGCCCATATCAGGGAAAGGTATGCAAGGACAAGACACCATACAACTAAAAAGGCATGGTCTTCACCAAGGATATGCTTGGTATATACGTAAGTACCGCCGGTTTCAGGGAAGTGCTCGACCATGGTGGAGTAGTTAATGCAGATTATCAGAGCGAACATGGCAGCAAGAATTATTCCATGTATGGCACCTAGGGGACCTGCTACAGGAAGAAACCTGCTTCCAGGCATAATAAAGCAGCCCCATCCAATAACGCCACCGAAGGAAAGAGCCCACACAGACAGTCCATTTAAGTACTCTTTTTTATCGCTAATACGCATGATTTCGTCCTTTTTTCTTTTTATTTGAGTATACCACAGCAAGGGCTTAGGTTACCACTATACAGTTGATGCGTGTACGTTTTTGAGATATCATTAATTAGAGTAGCTATGTATTTGGAGGGAATATGAATCCACAGATTATAGTTGTTGATGATGATCCTATAATTCTGAAACGAGCGTGGAACACACTTACTGATGCTGGAATGAAAGTGGTAGTTCTGAAGTCTGGAAGCGCCCTTTTGGAATATATGAATAATAATCCTTCACCTGATCTTATCCTTATGGACATAAATATGCCCGAAATGGATGGCTTTGAGACCATGAAGGAGCTCAAAAAGAGCGATGCAGCCAAAGATACACCGGTCATATTTTTGACGGGTAATGAGGACGAGAGTATCGAGACTACGGGACTTTCACTTGGTGCTATGGATTTTATCAGAAAGCCATTTGTATCAAGTGTTCTCGTACTGCGAGTTAAGCATGCTGTCGAACTTGTGCGCCTTCAGAAGGACCTTGAAAGTGCAGTTAATGAGAAGACCAAAGAGAACGAAAGACTGTTTGTTCAAGTTGTTGCATGTCTTGCTGATGCGATTGATGCCAAGGATACCTACACAAATGGTCATTCAGGAAGGGTTGCAAGATATTCTCGAGAGATAGCACGCAAATACGGATATGATGAAAATAATCTTGATGAGATTTATATCATGGGTCTTTTACATGATGTCGGTAAGATCGGAGTGCCGGATGAAGTAATCAATAAGCCTGGAAGGCTGACGGATGAGGAGTTTCAGTGTATCAAAAAGCACCCGTCAATTGGTGGTAAAATCCTTGGCAATATCAGGGAAATGCCTCAGCTTGCAGCAGGTGCCAAGTGGCATCACGAAAGATACGATGGACGTGGTTATCCAGAGGGGCTTGCTGGTGATGATATCCCAGAAGAAGCCAGAATCATCGCTGTTGCCGATGCCTACGATGCTATGACCAGTAATAGAAGCTATAGAGGAGCGCTTCCCCAGGAAGTAGTTCGGGCCGAGATTGAAAAGGGTAAGGGCAGCCAGTTTGATCCTAAATTTGCAGATATTATGCTCTCAATGATCGACGAAGATAAAGACTACTGTATGCGTGATAAACGCGAGGGAGAGTAAGGCTAATATAAGGAAATAAATGTAAGGTCATCACAGAAATAGCGCTGTGATGGCCTTTTTCATGCTTATGTAGCATCGGAGTCTCTTTTTGCATATAATAGATTGAGCTGGAGGTATAGAATGGATCATTTTTATTTTATAAGACATGGTGAAACTGTTTGGAATGTGGAAAATAAGATTTGCGGAGCGACAGATATAGAGCTCACACAAAAGGGACATGATCAGGCGATTGAGACTGGCAAGAAGATTTTGGAGCTGGGTATTGAGGCGGATATGATCATCACATCTCCTCTTGTGAGAGCTGCTGAAACTGCCAGACATATATCAGAGGTGACTGGAATTCCTATGAGTGTTGAGCCAAGACTCATAGAGCAGAATTTCGGAAGATATGAGTCTACACCAAGAGATGGCGCTGAATTCCATGAGATCAAGAAGGATATGGCGTGCAGATTTGGAACTGGTGAATCAATGCTTCAGGTTGCCCAGAGAATCTACAATCTGCTCGATGATATCAAGGCAGGGGACAAGAAATATATACTTGTAGCCCATAATGGCATTGCCAGAATCGTAGAGTCTTATTTCAGAGAGATGGACAATGAGGAATTTTCCTCTTTTGGAATCAAGAACTGCGAAGTAAAAAGATATGAGTTTTAATAGGAGTTATTATGAGAAAAGCACGAACTGAAAAAGAAAATGCTATAAGGGAGAAGATGCTCTCAGAGCTTTATGCTAATCAATATAATCAGTTTATTGGATTTGAGGTGTTGGAGCTTAGTCCGACATATAGTAAATCAAGGATAAAGTGTGATGAGAGACTTCATAACACTTATGGCAGTATTCATGGTGGAGCGCTTCTTTCTTTTGTAGATGCAATGGCTGGCGCAACAGGCAGTATGAGTGGATATTATGTCACTACTGTATCTGCAAATTTAAATTTCTTGCTTCCGGCAGTTAACACGGAGTATATTTATTGCGAATGTATGAAACTCAAAACAGGCAAACACATTCTTGTATTTGATATAAGGGTTACCGACGATGAGGGAAATCTTCTTGATAGCGGCGAATTTTCTTTCTTCGCAAGTAAGGTGCCTGTACTTGAGAGCAATTTGAAATTCGGGAGTAAGTAATAAAATGAGAAATACCAAGTTAAAGGAGAATAGGACGGTCAAGGCCATATTAACAAATATGTTATTGGCTGCGGTTAGTCTTTTTGCAAATGGATTTGGAGTGTACCTGACGATTCAGGCTAATATCGGCGCTGGTCCATGGGATGTACTCAATCTGGGACTGGCTAAGAGCCTGGGAATTTTGTATGGTACAGCTTCGGTTGCTGTGTCGTATGCGATCCTGGGAATTGATGTTGTGTTAAAAGGACCTATCGGGATTGCAATGTTTATCGATGCGTTTGTAGTTGGTAAATCGGTTGATTTCTTTAACAGGATCAATCTTGTACCTAAGTGCAACAGCCTTGTATCAGGAATAATAGTGATGCTGATCGGGCTGGTTATTATGGCGTACACTCAGTACACCTACATGAGCGCTTCGCTTGGATGTGGCCCAAGAGATACTCTTTTGGTGGCATTGGCTAAGCGTGCCAAAAGGATTCCAATTGGAGTGGTCAGCATAACACTTCTTAGTCTTGCGACTTTGGTAGGTTGGCTTCTTGGTGGCCCTGTAGGAATTGGCACGCTTATCTGTGCATTCGCTACTGGACCAATCATGCAGGCAGCGTTTTCTTCTGTCAGATTTGATGCAACTTCTGTGCATCATCAGCATTTGGCTGATTCAGTAAAAGTAATAATGGCAGCGTAAATTGAAATAATATTGCAAACAATATAATTGCATTTAATCCGAAACATGCTATAATCGATTTGTTGTTTTACTAAAGTTGTTTTTGTAACAAAGGAAGGTTATGGTATGAGTAAGTTTTATGAACTGGTAAAGAGCAGAAGAAGCGTCAGAACTTTTGATGGCAATATGCCAGAAGTTGATGTTATAAGTGAACTTAGAAATATTGCGGAGAATATTCAGAATCCTTATGATGTTCCAGTGAGATTCGAGTTTTTGGATGCAGATGAGAATAAGCTTTCAAGCCCTGTGCTTGCTGGAGAGAAGCTTTATGTTAGTGCTGTGGCTCAAAAGGGAGAGCACGCTGCAGAAGCTTATGGCTATGCATTTCAGGCACTTTTAATGCATGCTCATGAGATGGGACTTGGAACAGTGTGGATTGGCGGAACGATGCCAAGAGAGAAGTTTGAGAAGGCATCTGACGTGGCAGATGACGAGATTATGCCATGTGTCAGCCCTCTTGGAACTGTAGCAGCTAAGATGTCTGTTAAAGAGTCTCTTATGAGAAAAGGTGTTAAGGCAGACAATCGCTTTGAGTTTGAAGAGATCTTTTTTGCAGGTGACTTTGGAAAGGGTCTGATCAAAGGCAGAGCAATGGAGTTGGGACTTTGCGATGCTCTCGACTGCGTAAGACTTGCACCATCAGCTGTTAACAAGCAGCCATGGAGAGTTGTTGTAGGCCAGAATGTGGCTCATTTCTATGTTAAACATGACAAGGGCTACATCACTCCTGACTATGACCTTCAGACGATTGATGTCGGAATAGCTCTTTATAATTTTGAGCAGGAGCTTCTGGAAGAAGGAAGAAAGCCTGTACTAGAAGTAAATGATCCTGGAATTGCGACTCCAGATCAGATAGACTATGTAGCAACTTATAGATGGTAAAAGAAAATGGGTAAAATTTGGGAGATTCTTCACAGACCGGAGACGGTGGTATTTTTTGATATAGACGGAACACTTACGAGCTATAACTATGGCGAACATCATGCTCATCACGAGCTGGATTATACGCCAGAGTTTAGAGAAGTGAACATTTATGCGGACTGCAAGAGATTGAAGCCGCTGTATGACTATATTAAGGGCCACGATGTCAGCAGAATGTTCTGCATCTCCAAGGAACCTCATGGTCACGAGGAGTGGAAGTCTGAAATGGTGGAAAGATTATATGGGATACCAGCGTCACACTGCTTTTATACCCTTGATTCCACCAAGAAGCCCCAAATAGTTATGAATAAAGTGCGGGAACTGTTTCCTGATATAGATCCTGAGTCGGTTGTTCTCATTGATGATAACGATGAGACTCTTGGCCTATATATGAAGGAAACTCCCTACTGCACTGCGCATCCAATGATATTTATGGAATACATTTAATTTTATAATTAATATTATATTTTTGTGTTAGAATATAGGCGTAAAAATGTTGAGTTGTGTTTTCGTTTTCGTTAGTGAGAATGCATGACTGAGATAGTAGTTAATTCTGTTCAAATGATATGTACGGCTATATGTAGCATCTTATGTGCCCGACGCATCAAAGAGACGAAGGATCGATCCTGGATCATGCTCGGGCTTTCTTCATCTGTGTTTTTCCTAGGAGACCTATACTGGCAATTATATATGTTGTTTTATGGTGAGAGTCCTCACTACTCGTATATTCCGTACGTGGGCTGGTATGCGTGTTATCTTTTCCTGATTTTCATGTTAATTGAGATAAGAGGTAAGTGTTCATTTCGAAGCGGTAAAAAGATACTTTGGATTGTACCTTTATTTACCGCATCAATGGGCCTTTTTTTCCTGCAATGGGGTGATGTTTTCGGAAATATCATATCTTTTGTGTTTATGACAGTTCTCATTTGGTTATCTGCTGAGGGGCTACTCCTTATACAAGAAGGATCTCAGGATAGAAGGGAAAATAAATTTCTATATCTGACGATTCTGTTATTTTGCATATTAGAGTATGCGGCGTGGACTGCATCATGCTTCTGGAGCGGAGATAATATCAATAACGCCTATTACTGGTTTGATGGATTGCTGTCAGTTACATTTCTGTTGTTGCCAAGGGCATTAGAAAAGGCGGTGAAGGTATGAATTATATTGAGCATGTATATATCTGCCTTATAGCGCCGCTTCTCATGGCAATCCCCTGTGCCAGAGACCGCGGAAGGAGAGTTGTGGGTTCTATCATAATAGGAATGACAGCTTGTCTTATGAGTTCCTATATCAGCAGCTTTTTTGCGGAAATTGGCGGAGCTAGTCTGGAAATTGCAGCGATTGAGATATCGCCACTGGTGGAGGAGCTTATTAAGTTTATGCCAGTTCTGGTGTACCTTCTGTTACTGTCACCTGAACCAGACGCTGTCTCTGAGAGTGTCATGATGATAGCTATCGGATTTGCAACCTTGGAAAATGTTGGGTACTTATTGGAAAAAGGCGCTGGAAATTTGATGTATCTGCTCATCCGCGGCTTTGGAACTGGAGCTATGCACGTGGTATGCGCCAGCATTGTAGTTATAGGCCTTAACAAACTGTGGAAGAGTGAATGGCCTCGAATGGCCGGTACGGTGGCACTTCTTTCGGTAGCGATAACCTTTCATGGAGTTTACAATATCATGGCTGCGCAGACGGGGATTGCAGCATTCATCGGATATTCTATTCCACTGATTACATTGATAACTATATTTTTAGTTCGTGGGAAGCTGAAATATTCTAAGTAGCATAGGGGTCATCTTTGAGGAGGGCAACTGTGGATGAGTTTAAGGTAGCAAGACCAACCGATGATGAACTTTATAGTGATTTTTTACGTGGTGATTCAGCTGCTATAGAAGAGCTAATGACCAGATACGGTAATAGTCTGACCATTTTTATTTACGGGTATCTTCACGACATGCAGGATGCTGAAGATATGATGATAGAGGCCTTTGCCAGGATTGTGGTAAAAAGACCTGTCATCAGAAACGGGGGATTTAAGGCTTATCTTTTTAAAACGGGTCGAAATCTGGCTAGTCGCCAACATATGTTGTTAACGAGACTTCCGACCTTCTGTCTGGACGATATAGAGGAGGAAATATCAGATTACAGATCACTGGAAGATAGGGCTCTGGATATGGAGCGTAAAAGAGCTTTGAATTTATGCCTTGATCGGATTGATCCACAACTCAAAGAGGCGCTGTGGCTTGTGTATGTGGAAGAATTAAGCTACGAAGCTGCAGCCAGGATAATGGGAATAAGCAGGAAACGAGTGGATAAACTTCTTCAAAAGGGAAAAGAAAAGCTTAGAGCTGAACTGGACAAAGAAGACGTAGGGTAATGAATGTTTTGCTTTTTGAATATTGCACAAAAATGCTAAGGGCATCTTTGTGCAATATTTTTTTTCATTAATGGGGGAGAACCATGAATTTTTGTATCTATATAAGTGAAAGGCATTATCGTGAATTCACATAAGGAGGAGTTCCATGAGAAGTAATGAAGAACGTATTAAACAGTTAAATAAGCGTGTAATAGAACTAAAACGGCAAAGAGACCTGATAGTAATGACGGTATGTGGAGCTGCCAGCTCGGTTTT